>Ga0214544_1010537_pt1 | contig 13510 bp, 5 predicted proteins | sample CNSS3metaG_FD_160074 | JGI IMG/M metagenome (GOLD analysis project Ga0214544, IMG submission 160074) | Root nodule microbial communities from cowpea collected in UCLA plant growth center, Los Angeles, California, USA - CNSS3 | ecosystem: Host-associated > Plants > Roots > Nodule | place: USA...
TGTAGATAAATATATATATATATATATATATAGATATATATATATATATATATATATATATATATATAGATATATATATATATATATATATTACATTGATCTTACATATATAAGATATTTGACATCGTTCTTATTCCAAAATTTTAAGACAATGAGATTATGAGTTTTTCATTTTATATAATGTTTGACTTTGTCTATTTTATCCAATGTGAGACTTTGACTCACACTTATGTATAAAATGTGTAAACTTCTCTTTTAATTTTTATTTTACAAAATTTGAATGTCTAATATTTATTTGAAAGCAAATAAACAATATTTATTTTCTATATTCGATTTTTTTTTTTAAGATGTCAAATACTCACATTAATATACGTCATTGACTTTCTAACACAAAATGTTATATAACAATAAGCAAAAGTGAAAATTTCAAATTTTAAAACAGATAAAAGTAAAGCTTTTATAAAAAAGTTAAATTTAAAAACTCACTTACTTTATACAAACTAATGTGAATTAAGTATTTTTTTTTTCCGAGGTACAGTTTCACCATATACAAATTGAGACCGACAAAAAAAAAGACTAATGAAGTCAATTCTATAACAGATCGTGTTCACATTAATCATAAACCAACAGGTTACATTTACAACACTTCCAAAAAATAATATTAAATTGATTTTTTTTTACAACTTAAAATTAGTTTATGAACACATTTATGCGTAGAAGTTTCAATATAGATTTGCCGAACGCGAAATTAAATTTGTCTTTTGTACGAAATTTCAAAATTTGGTTTTCAAATTTTAAAATTAAATAGATATAATTATTTTTAACCCAATTATATTAATTCTTTTTATGTTTTAAATACATTCTCCAAATGATATTAAAATGAAGACGTTTTAAACAAAATAAACAATTTAAATATTAACATGAAATATATTTAACATGTAAAATCAATTAATATAATTATGTTAAAATTTTTATTTTTATTTATTTTTTATATTTTAGAATCAAAATATATTAAAATTTCAAAAATAAATAAATTTTAATTTTGTATTAAAGATCAAGCACTTGAAATATATTTAATCTTAAATTCTTCCAATTTTAAATAAATTTTAATTTGTGTATAGATTTATTTTAATTTAAACAGAAAAATTAAATTTTTTTATTTCTCTTACAAAATTTTATAAAGAAACTCGTGAGAACATTGAAAGTCAATTATACACGTCCAGTCTTGGTTGATATTAAAATCTAAATCACATGTGAAGTTGAGGACAATTCACTTGAAGGATTGCGTACAACTATGATTTGTTAGATAATCTTTGTTTATTTTAAAGCTTATTTGCACAAACAACGTTATAAACCTATATAAAAAAAAATTAAAAAAGGGGTGCAGTTCCCAAGACACTATCTTATTTTATGTATTTTTGGTTAAGCGTTTAGATTGGTCCTAAGTGATATTGACATCAACAAATAAATACTAAGGTGTGAACGCGATTATTATGTTAATTTACTTTGATTAAAGTCTCATCACCCCGAAATGTGGAAACAAAATCATGTGATCAAATTCCAGATAAAACAAATTAATTATGGCTAAGCTCATTAATTATATATTCCCTAACTATAAAAAAAAAATTGAATAATATTATGAACTTCGTAATAATATTCTTATTAATTCTTCAATTCTTATTGTTGACACTAATAAAATTATTATTTTTTATTTTATTTATATGATTTCAAGATTTTTCCTAAATTTTCATGAAATTTTGATTTAATTACGTTTTATTAGATAAAAGCATATTGGATTATTGTTAATTGCAACCAACTACTTTCATATGTCCTAAAAAAATTATAATTATCTACAAAAAAATTATAATTATCTACGGATAATTGCACACCGATTATAATTCGTAGATAACTTAAATTCTACGTACAAATTAGTACTTGTATTTAAAATATTGATTATAATTCATAGATAACTTAAATTTTACATACAAATTAGTATTTTACTATCGGGGCCAAATAGGCTGCCAATTTATCTCCCACAAATAGAATACATTGGATATATGCTAGTATAACAAAAATGAATACTCAAGAAACTAAGAAAGTCTAGAACTTCCCGAATTATTAGAAGTACAAAATACCAAAGGACGCCTGTGTCACAATAGATCTGGTCATACATTTAGAATCATCAACCAAAATGTAAGTGGACACGAATGTCAAATTGGCACATCAGCAAACGATAAGTAAATAGATAATGAATGGTAAAATGGTATACCGATATGTTTGCGAACCTCCCTTAACATAGACAAATACAAAACCAAGCATAGCATGTCCTAAAGGGATTGGGCCTACAACGCAAACCTAGTTACACTTGGTCAAACCCATTTAAACCTGGTCAAACCCAATTAGACTTAATCAAAGGCCCAAAGTTTGGGTCCATAAAAAGTGAGTAAAGTGATAAAAAGTCAATTGGATCTCTATAAGTATAGGTGGACCCAAATAATTAAAGATATGTAATTCATTAGCATCCTAATATGAGGTTTGACTTTTGAGAGCTTTTGTTGACTTAATTGTCGGATCCCCTTTTTACATGTACCATCCTGTTTCATGAGCTATGTAAAACAAAAAATGATAGACGTTTTATAGACGGATAAGACATTGAGAACCTACTTGAGGAATCCAAAGACTATGGTAAGATATGGTTTGAGTCTCATAATAATCTCATATTGTCTATGGAGGAACAATTGGCTGCTATCATGGGACCCTGAACCATTATCTTGCAAAGCACAATTCAGAGATTTCTCAAGATGGTTTCCACACGCAGTCAAGCAGTAGGAGCGAGAGATGTCGGACTAATAAACCTCTTGTCGTGTAGAGATTTAACAAAAACTCAATTTCCTCAACTAAAGCTAACTAGTGTAGCAAAGTGGACAGCCGAGATCAATCCGAATGATAGGCAAGGAAAATGAATGATGTATTGAACTTGCCTTTCGAAACGGGAGGAAATCTAATAAAATCTATTAAAACTAAAACTGAATCAAGCTTAAAATGCCATGAATGTGTGTAAAAACAAATTGTTCGATGAAATGACTAAATGAACTACAATGCACCTAAAATGTTTGATGAAAGGCTAAAGCTAACTAAGTGTGTCTATGTATGATTATTCAATGTAAGAATCCTAATGCAATTGGATTACGCAAAATGCTTCTAATACCTAAGTGGTACACAATTGAACCATTGGAAATGAATTAAAACTCAAAAAACATAGAAATCACAATTATGGAAAATTCTCGAAAAGACCTTTTTTGTGAAAGTGCAAGGCAATTAATCAGTGAAAATGAAAGAAAAATGCAAATCTAATATAGAGAAACATGCTTACAAAAATTGTATCCGGTGACATGAAAAGAGTGGCATACAAACAACTTCAACAATCAACAAGAATAGTAGGACAATAGCAAAATATGCATGAAACACTAAAGAAAAGTGAAGAAGATCAGTAAAAGTGGTTTTGCGGTGGAGAGAGCAAGTGGTTCGTGTGATGGATGGAATGGATGATGTGTGTATGGTGTGAATGAACTCTTTTGAATGTGTTTTTGGTACTACATATAAAAAATATATAACCTACAACTGGTTCGATAAGTTCTACTAACTAACTAAACTACCCTTCTTACTACTAACTACTTGAGATAACAACTTGTAATTTAGGTGACAGGTTTTCCAGCAACTGTCTCGGTTTCTTCAGGTCATTTGTTCAAGTTTGGTGATGCTTGAACATCCACGACCTGCTGTAGTAGGTGGGGAATCTAGTTGGCTCGTAGCAGCTCTAAGTCACTCATCCAGAGATCCTTCATGTGATAGCCTTGTATGGCTTGTGGTCCACTTCATTCTTCATTGCTGCAACAGACCTATGACCAGTTATGCAAAAGGAACCAAGCAAAGTCTAGAATACCATTTTTATTAATGAATGCACACATAAGAATGCAACTTTTATGTTTAATTCTCACCATGGTCAAATCTTCCAAAACTATTCATGCCACACACTGTGCATGTAAAAACAAACTTGAATCAATGATTTGTAATAAAATAAATACTTGGAATGCTCATTTACCCTAACAAGACCTTCTACAAAACATACAAATCAAAGTTAGGCCACAAAAGAGAGGAAAATGCAAAATTGCAAAAACTGTAACATCTCGATCGGATATTACTAATTTAAATAAAAAAAATCAATATTGAAATATAAACCACATTTATTATAACGTCTTTCCCAAAAATGCGAAAAAAAAAGTTATACATTTATTAAACGCGTATAATTAAAATCCATAAATTCCATTAATCATTACAAGTTCATAAATCGATTGAAACACTATTTACAAAAACATAAAAGAAAATCCTTAATGTAAAAGCCTTCCGAATATAGCCCCTCTCCAACTCTATGTCTCACCAGCAACACATGCAACATTATTTGCTCTCGCATAACGAATTACACAATCATCGCCAAACACAAGCAGATAGGGTGAGGTAACAAATAAACATATAGACAATACGAATATATATATGCATTCACCTATCAAAGGAAATCTATCATTTGATTCCATACCACATGGCCAGCACCATGTTATCAATGTTCTACGTTTTTAGATGGTAACTTCAAGATACCATTTGCCACCTCTACCTACAAGCCACAACTTGTAGAACACGTGCAGAAAATCTACTACGGACCACACTCTGTAACGCTAGGTGGAGTTCCCAATACGGAACATAGTTCTTAATGTCCAAAGACTACCAAACTCGTCGGCTAAATACCAAGGAGGGCAATCTTTCTGGACCCATCCATACGAGCCACAACTCGCACACTAACACTGGCAACACTCGCCAATCCAAGCCACAACTCAAGGATTCCTCGTGTTCATCCGCCAGCCCGAGCCATAACTCAAGAGATGCCATTTCGAGCTACAACTCAAGGAATGCCACGTGTTTACCCCCCTATCCCGAGCCGGCAGTCAAGGGATACCATTCTGAGCCACAACTCAAGGAATGCTACAACAAAGTTCATCCTTAAGGTATCACACAAAGCCTTGTAGACCACACACATCCAAATCACACTAGCAATTACTTGAGCATGGACTAGAGATATACATACTTCCACGAACATGCCTGCTCGTGGTCCTACCTCTACGAACCTCCCCACTCATAGTCCAACTCTACGGACCTCCCCGCCCATACTTTAACACACGTGATCCAACAACTATGAACCTTCCCACTCGCAACAACCCTCAAGTGTGAGCACATAACATACAAACCTCCTTGCTTGTATCCTCACACGAGAGCATCATAATATGAACCTCCTCACTCATATTATCATGTGTTCACCACCAGCCATGAACCTACCCGCTCATGACACAGTCAAGCATCTCCTAGTCCAAGCCCAACATCACAAACATGTAAAATGCAAACCAAGAGAGCACACTACTCTCTACGCTATCGCCTGGCGTTGCCTAAGCGCCGCTAGGCAACATTCCAACACTAACTGCCTATACCCACTATCGCTTGATGGTTTACCCCGTGTCGCTAGGCATCACACCAATAGCGTCAATGCTACTGGTTTTTGGCACTCCATAACAAGTTCTAACGAACCTAATCACCCACACAGAATCCAGAACACCAACAACATGTTGATACATATACCAAAACTCAACGCACATTCCACCAATCATAAGAATCAAGCACATATATTTTTAAACAAGGATTCATGCATTTATACCATGCCAATACTTGGTTTAATATGAACCATTCATGTTATAAGGAACTCAGGGACCTGGTGCCTAGCGGTATAGAACCAACGCTTGGTGGTTCCTGTTGCACGAAAATACGAAAAATAGCGTTTTCATGAAAAGAACACCAGCATGCATCGCTTGACGGAAGCTCTACATCGCTAGGCAGTTCTTAACAAAAACCCAGAAACTGGGTTGTTTTAACATGAGTCGCCTAGCAACTTTGAAGGCCCGCTAGGCGGTTTCTGGATAATTTCCAGAAACTTATCACAGTCTAAAAAATCACGCGCACAATACGTTCATGTTTATCATACAAATAATACAAATTCTACGGATTTTTAATAATAAAATAAGACATACAAATAATACCTCATTTAATTTAGTTCATTTTCCAAAAACGCGGAAAATTTAAAACATTTATTTCATCATAAAATACCTCAAATCCATAATTTTTTAAAAACTCAGAATACAAAAGATAAGTCTAATAATCCAAATGATTACAAAATTCTTAAAATTCAGAAAATCATAAAACTCCGATGAATAATTTCCCAAGCTAGCCCACGCTCCAGCTCTATGCCTCACCAGATCCAACTGCAACATCATTTGCTCACGTGTAACGCAATACACGATCATCGCCAAACACAAGCAGATAAAGTGAGCTAACAATATAAAAACATATATAATTCAAATATATTAACACAATTACATCAAAGGAACATTATCCTTTGATTCTAAATCACACGACCACCACCATGTCATCCATGATCTACGTCTCTAGATGAACACCTCAAGATGTCTTGTTGCCTCACCTATAAGCCACAACTTATAGAACACGTGCGGGAAACCAGCTATAACTCAAGGAATTCCACGTGCTTAAACCCTATCCTGAGCCACAACTCAAGGGATACATTCTGAGCCACAACTCAAGGAACACCAGCAAGCCGACCTTCGAGGTATCCCCAAAGCTTTGTAGATCACGCACATCTTCAGCAATCAAAACATAGTTTCTGCCTATGCAATATTGTCTGGTGCTTCGTAGATCTGGCTTCCAGACTGCTTGGCGGGGGACATGTGCCACTAGGGACCAAGCGCCTCTATTGCCACTATTTCGGCAGGTATCGCTTGGCGGGTCACCCCTTACTGCCAAGTGTCACACAAGATTACTTGTTTAAATCCTATAGTACTTTTCCCAATTTCTAACCCTTTCCCTATCAACTTAGCTCTCTAAGTTAAGTAATCCAATCATGCACTAAAACCCATAATTCACCTTCACCCCGCCACTACCTAGTTGTGAACTATAACCAAATCCAAGATGTAACGTCCCTACTGGAAATTACTTAATCAAAATAAATATTTAATAATTAAAAATCAAACTTCAAAATCTTATTAATCCTAAATGCGGGAAAATTTGAAACATTATTCAACGTGCCATAATTTAAACAAACTAAAGTAATAATGTTATTACAAGTTCCAAAATCTGACAAAATAGTAGAAACATAATAAAATCCCTAGGTCAAAGTCCCCCAATCTAGCCCTCTCTCCGTCTCTATGCATCAACAACATCACCTGGAATATCATCTGCTCTCATGTGATATGTCACACGATCATCACCAAACACAAACAGAAAGGGTGAGCTCATAAATAATTAACACATAAGTTAATAATATTAAAATACACCCAACTATTTTATTCTAATTAGTTCTTGGCCAAGACCTTAACACCCCAAGGCTTTTCAACCTTCAATGCATACAATTATTGACCATGGACTCAGGATTTATGATACTCATACGAACTTGCCTGCTCGTGGTCCTACCTCTACGAACCTCCTCGCTCGTAGTCCTACTCTACGGACCTCCCCTCTCGTAGTCCAACACATGTGATCCATCAGCTATGAATCTCCCCGCTCGCAGCATCTCTCAAGTGTGAGCACGGAACATACGAACCTCCCCGCTTGTATCCCCACACGAGAGTAATAGGATATGAACCTCCTCGCTCATATCATCATGTGTTCACTACCATCCATGAACCTACCTGCTCATGGCACAACATCTCCTGATCCAAGTCTCGCATTACTGCATACAAGCAACACATGCAAGCCAATGCCTACAACACTATCGCCTGGCACAACCTAAGCGTTGCTAGGTGAAATTCCTGTGCAGACCGCCTAGCAGAACACCATTATCGCCAGGTGCCAAACCTCTCCCAAACCCACTATTTCAGGGTCTATCGCCTGGGTCACACCTTACGGCCAGGCCCACACGTTGCAGGGACACCCCTACTAGTCCTATCGCCTGGCGGCCTTTCTTGCGCTGCTACGCGCTACACCAGAAATTGGGATTTCATTATTGCTTTAGCACCCTAACACATTCCCTTTACCCTTTATCTTATGCAATACGCACCTCCAATTCACGGTACCTGATTCTTAATATCATACTAACATCTAGGATTCAGTCTCGATTACACACCCATTTTATTCCTCCAATGAAACTTAACTCTAAACTGAAATTGGGAAAACAACCACCACAATAGGCTACCTAAGACTCATAACAAAACCAATTTCTTACCTCAATCTTTGTAACCAAATTCAGCTTATCACCAAATCTTATAATTAACAAATTGTAATAGATCTTTTCATCATTCAATCATTGTACATAAATTCACCCAACTCCTTAAACATAGGAACCCACATTTCCACTTTAGTTATCCGCCTTTTATCCATTTCCTTATTTTAGATTATTATACCATTACCAAGTATTCACTACAAATCCCTACATTTATTTACCATAATCACTCCATCGCATTCCCTGTGTTGCCTAGTCCATCACTAACCCTTATTCAATTGTCTTTATCTCCTTGTCATGCATAATACTCTTTCAACTCATTCACTGGTATCTTTCTCTCTTAGTTATCCAATCAGTTTCAGAACCACTCATGTTCACCACTATCGCCTAGCGGCCAATAAGATGCCACCAGGCGACATATTAGTTCCTGGGAAAAAACGCAGGTTCTTTTATGCCTTTGGACACCATTTTGTTTACCCTTCACATCCAGTAATTCTTACACGAACCAATAATTCACAATCATTCCATTGCTAGCTACATAATCAACCAATGACATCACACTAATCCAACCAAATCATAATTGACTCATATTTCCCTAATTATAAATCATTCATCCACTTTAACATGAACTCTTCATGTTTATATTCCCAATTTAATTCACACGCATCATAGTGATAACAACAAGATGGCATCACGCATTCACATAGACTTAGCAATCAAACTGGAAAGTCATAGTATCACAAAAATCCAAGAAACACAACACAATAGAGACAATCATCGTGTGTCGCCTAGCAGGTCCACTTTTGACGCTAGGCGGTTCATAGCAGAACCCAGAAAATTAGGCAGAGAAGATGCGTCGCCTGGCGGCACACTTATGACCGCTAGGCGGTTTCTATGTAGAAACCTAGCAACTAAGAAAAATGACATAAAACATAAGGGAATTTCATGCATTCAATCATAGCAAAATACAATCTAGCAAACACGAATAAAAACATGCAAGAACAGTTCCCCTTACCTGGATTCCTTGCTCAAATTTTGAGTTTGGTGTGTGTCCTTAAACCAAAACTCTCCTAGCCTTTGCTTCCATTCCAACAATGGCTTCCACCCTCAACTCTCTCTACAAACCAGCACAAATTCTCTGAAAAATCTCTACCCAAGACCCACACAAAAATGCAATCCTTCTCTCTCCTCTAATTTCGTTCTCTCTCTAAGTTACTACCCCCTTAATCACCCTTTACTCCACCAAAACGAAATTAATTAAAAAAATGCTTAATGGATATTCAATGATCATTATTGGTTGTCTTTCCCAGCTCCCTTGGTTGTTCCTTCTTATAGCTACGGTTTCTCTGCCCTTTCATATTCATGACAAAAGAAGTTTTTGCAAAAAAAGGTTTAATTTGTTCTTAGCAAGGTTTGAACACACATAACCACCCAATTACAAAGTCAATGCACAACCAATCCAACCAATACATGTTTCGTGATAATTCCTATAATTTTAGGATTACATTATCACTGCTCATGTTCAAACATAACATTAAAATAATACACTTATTAAATAACATACAATTGTCATACATAGGACTTGAACCCAAGTCCTTTCAACACAACCAAGTACTCTCAACCATTTGAGCTAGTACTTTTCCACATCATAACAATCCACATTAAGTGCCATAAAGGCTCATACTACCCACATTTATTAAATAATTATTTATTTAATAATTTAAATTTCACAGGTCTTATACAAGATACCACAAGAAGTTTAATTAAATATTGTCCAAGCTAATTACAACCATTATTTTGTTACTTATTAATATCATGTCATATACTATGACCCCTGCCCCATATCCTTTAATCACACTTAAACTCAAGCAAAATCTCAGAATGACTAATACCACATTAGGTTGTGCAACATTTATTTTAAGTCCCAATTCAACTATCCTCCTTTATACCTTCCTTGCATCCCTTTGTCTCCAAACCCAATCAACCTAAGTTTAATTCCAAGACCTTAATTCATGCATTAGTTAGTTTTATTATTATCTATTTGAAGGTATCACTAAATCCATTCTTCGTGTTCTATCTTGGACTGTAACAGAACCCAACTCCTCCACTGCACCTCACAGACATGCAATGCAACTTCCACGGCCCTGGCACCTGGCGGCAAACCCCGTGCTGCCAGGCAGTGCATACCATCCTGCAAAATTCAAGAATTTCCCAGCACCTGTGAAGCCCCAACATTTCTCAGTTTTCCCTTTTTTGCAGATTATATCAATTCCCATGCGATTTTACTTATAGTTATAGGAGTTCACAACCTAAACACAACGCTCACTGCCAAGCGGTTCCTCCCAGGAACCCAAAAAACACACAAGAACAATATGAGTCGCCTAACGACTTTGAAGGCTCGTTAGGCGATTTTTGGAAAATTTCAAAAAACTACGAATTCAAGCAGAATCAGACAAGGCTCAATCATATAGTTATACATACATCATGCAAAAAGACTATTACAAATTAAATTTACGGAGTAATAAAAAATTTGAAGCCCCCCTTGTTGCCCTCTATTAAACTTAGCTTAATGGTCATTCAATGGCTATTTCATGATCAATTATATTATTAAAAATGCACGATCAAAATAACACAAAATTTGACATACATAGGACTTGAACCCAAGTCCTCTCTACACATCCAAGTAATCTCAACCATTTGAGCTAGTACCATTCCACATTGCAAAAATTAACATTTAATGTCATAAAGGCTCTCACTACCAACATTTATTAATTAATTATTTATTTATTTAATTAATTAATTTTTGCAGATCGTACAAAATTTAACAGGTTGATTTTCAAATCAATTAGTTGATTTCACTTAATTTAAGTGAAATCAGTTAACTAAAAAATAAATCAATTGATTGAATAAGTCATAGTGAAGACTACTACAACTAACCTTTTAATTTGTTAAAAATCCATTCAACAGATTAAAAGACACCATTTAACCTGTTGAAAATTTTTTCAACAGATTAAAAGACACAACAAAGACCATATACATCAAATCAATGGTAAATAGTCTACAATATGAATTACTATCTTCAAGCTTGTTTTCCCCATGATTGATCCAAATAGAAGCTTGATCAACACGAATAACATCAAATCTCCATATCTCCATTAATGTAAGCTTGGTTCCAAGGCAATGGCTTCAAGTACCTTCAACAAAGTTTCATCAAATCTTAAAATACCAAATCATCCAAGCTACTTATGTCAACATTCTCCCCATGTTTTGATGAAGCCAACCTCTAACCTCCATTGCAAGTTGCTTCAATTTGGTTGGATACCATTGAGTTGGTAAAGTGTTTCCAAAAGCAGTACATATAGGATATCAAGCACACACAAATGCGAATGCTCCCTTATCAATAATATGGGTTCAATTCCATTTAAGTTCCAATTTGATCAATTTCAATTTTTCTCCCCCTTTGGATTCATAAAATAGGAGTAATGCATTAAGAAAACAAATAGAGGATAACATTTCATTGATAATAGAACATGATACAACCAATAGGAAACTGAAATAGAGAATAAAAACAGATAACTGATACATTCAACCGACTGAAATTAAAATCAACCAACTAAAACTGACAAAAACAAAATTGAAATATCACAAATAAATTTTTTCCTACTCTAGATTGAGACCAAATTTAAATTTTATATAAATGTTATATTGATATTTTTCAAAATTCACATTTTTATTAAATATTCTTTTTAGGGTTAGAGAAGGTTTAAAAATGGAACGAAAATTTTAAAATAACACCACTAGTTTCAAAATTTAAGAGGTTAAAAATCTCATGAAGTATTAAAAATCACATAAACATTATACTAATAAGTTATATTATTTATATTATGTGTAGGGTTTAAAAATTAAACTTGGTTTCAATTTGGAGAAAAACAAAATTATTCAATTTAAGAAAAAAAAAGGGACCAATTAAAAGAATAATGAATATCAAGACCAAATTGAATAGAGAAAATTGACCATGACATGTAATATGATATTGATTTGACACGCAGATATTTTTTAAGATAAAAAAATTAAGTTTATTTTAAAAACTTAAAATTGAAAAAAATTGAATGAATATTAAGTCTAAATCATAATTTTAGCATGTATTAAAACACACAAAAAAAGCATAAAAAAATTAATCAATTAGCCCCAATTGTGCTATCATCTTCGGTCAAACCAAAGATCATAACAATAGCACATTTTTTTATAAGATCAAAAGTCACATGGTTGCAATTGAATTCCTAAATAAGGCTTATTAATTTAACCGGAGAATACACATTCCTTTAACAATTTTTTTTTTTGTTTATGTATTTTTCTCATATTTTATTATTTCTTCCCCCTTTCTACGTTTAGTCATTTTAAATATATATACCTACTGAATCATAATAAAAAATAATAGTTTATATATATATATATATATATATATATATATATATATCGTGAAATAAAAAAAAAAAAAAAACTCTTTTTTTTTTATATTAGATTCAAATTGTGATTGCCGATGACTTCTTTCAAATATTATGTCACTTCTGGCTATGGTCTCGGCCTTATGAATATATCCTTCCATTACTTAAACTATTACGTGGTTTCTTGGTCTGACCTTGACTTTATGGAGACATCCTTCATTACTTGAACCATTATGTGGATTCTTACTATGATCTCGGCTTTATGGAGACATCTTTCTATTACTTGAACCATTACGTAGCTTCTTACTGTGACCCCGACTCTATCGAGACATCTTTCCATTACTTAAATTATTATGTAGCTTCTTACTGTGACCTCAGATTTATGGAGAGATCCTTCCATTACTTAAACCATTTCGTGACTTTTTATTGTGACCTCGACTTACTGTAGACATACCTTATAAATTAGGCTATTGTGTGACATCTTGTTATGTCCTCGGGAGACATCCTTTATAAATTAGGGTGTTGCGTGACATCTTGTTATGTCCTCGGGAGACATCCTTTATAAATTAGGCTAACACTTGACATCTTGTTATGACCTCGGCTTATTGGTGTTGGGTATTGGGCTCCCTTCCTATGTGGAGAAAAGGCCCAAAATTTGAGAAGCCCATGTCTCACTTAAACCTAGTGGAGAGGAGGCTATAAAATAAAGAGAGAGGCAGAACAATAGAGTTAGAAT
>Ga0214544_1010541_pt1 | contig 13505 bp, 14 predicted proteins | sample CNSS3metaG_FD_160074 | JGI IMG/M metagenome (GOLD analysis project Ga0214544, IMG submission 160074) | Root nodule microbial communities from cowpea collected in UCLA plant growth center, Los Angeles, California, USA - CNSS3 | ecosystem: Host-associated > Plants > Roots > Nodule | place: USA...
ATTCCTTCTTATTTATTATTATGCTTATTACTATAATTAAATTCAAATAATTATGCTAACAATAAACGTTTTAATGATGTAGGATTTGCCATCAAAGTTTGCCAACTTTATTCGGGAGGTCAAGGTAGAAGACGTCTTTCTTATAGGGCCTAAAACTATAGTGAATTGCAAAATACTAATATCCAACAAACAACGAAGTTCAACAAAGATTGGTCAAGGTTGGAGGCTATTTTGTTCTGAAAATGAATTAAAAGAAGGAGATATTGTTGTCTTTCAAGTAGACAATGATTTCATCGAATCAAATGTTGAAGTATTCGTGAATGGTTGTTGTTGTGATTAGATTAACGATAATTTTTTAATGTTGATGAATTATGGTCATTCAACTTTGTTATATGACAATATAGTTTTGTACTTCATCAATTATAAATATTGAACTTTGTTATATTACAATATAATTGTTTATAATAAATGGTTTTTGAAATTTTGTTTACAATATATAATTCATGATAATTATTATAAATAATCCCGTGCATTGCACGGGTAAAAAACTAGTAAAAGTAAAATGTGTGTATAACTATAATAATAATAATAATATTAATTTTTAGGTTTTATTATTTTACTAATTATAGTAACTATTTTTTTGCATTGAAATAATTGTTCAAATGTAAAAATAAATGAAGAATAAAACAAATAAAAAGGGCAAATAGTTGAAAAAATATTTTTACATAGTAAGTAAAAGTAAAATGTGTACCTAACTATAATAATAATAAAAATAATAAAAGTAATAACAACTATTATAAAATTATAGTTTTTATTAATAATAATAATAATAATATTACTATTAATAGTAATACAATTATAATAATAATCGTAATATAATAATAGAAATAATTATAGTTAATAATAATGAGAATAATACTTTTAGTTAATAGTAATAATGATCATTAATTATAGTTGATAATAGTAACGATAATAATAATTATTATAATTATAGTTAGAATTGATAATAATAATAATAATAATAATAAAAATAAAAATAATAAAAATAATAATAATAATAATAATAATAATAATAATAATAATAATAATAATAATAATAATAATAATAATAATAATAATAATAATAATAATAATAATAATAATAATAATAACTGTAATTAAAATTGATAATAATAATAATATAAAACAAAACAACTATAGTATATGATAATAATAATAATAACAATTATATTTATAATAATAATAAATAATAATGGATGATAAAAATAATATAAACAATAATATTAATTATGGTGATTAATAATATATTATTTTTGAAATGTCAACTTTTTAAATTATGTATGATAGTATTTATATTAATCTTTAAAAATATATAAAGAGATACCTTTTTTTTATCCACGTTTCGTTATTTCAGTTATACCCTTAATTATTTTTAAAATTAACTATTTTATAAATAATTTATTTTTAACCGTTATTCTACAAACTTTTTTGTCTTTAACAGTTTTTAAAAAAAAACAATTTGCATACATATCTTATTTTTCTAATTTTACATTTAAGAACTATTTTAAAAATTAATTATATATTCTTAATTGATTTTAACTCAAATTTTTATAAAAATTAAAAAATATAAATACACATGCGCAATAACATATGTATTTTTGCTAATAATATAATAATTATAGTTCTTAATTATAATTCTTAATAATGATAATAATAATAATAATAATAATAATTGTTAATAATAATAATAATAATATTAGTAATAATAATAGTTATAACAATTTTTTTTACTTCCTTTCTCTTATCAATAATATATAATAATAAAATTAATATATTACATATTAATATTTACTAATAATAGTCTTAACTTTATTACAAATAACCGTCTTAACTTTATTACAAATAATGTTAATAATACTAATGATAATAATTATTATTATTATAATAATAATTATTATTATTATTGTTATAATAATACTAATATTGGTTATAGTGTTACTACTATTACTACAAATAATATTTATAATAATATTAATAATAGTTACAAATAATAATACTTATAAAAATATTTATAACAATATATAAAGAGAATATCTTCATTTGTGTACACATTTTGTTATTCCAGTTTTACACTTAATTATCTTAAAAATTAATTCTTTTATAAATAGCTTATTTTTAATCATTATTCTAAAAAAAAATTATCTTTAACTGTTATTTTAAAAACTTTTTTGCGTACATATCTTATTTTTCTAATTTTACATTTAACAACTATTTTAAAAATTAATTATATATTCTTAATTGATCTTAACTCAAATTTTTATAAAGCTAATAGATTAACTTGTGCCTACGCACATATTATATATATATATATATATATATATATATATATATATATATATATATATATATATATATAAAGTTAATAAAGTAGTGAAAATATTATGTAATGAAATATCATGAAAATTAGGTTATATTATTGTAAATGTTGTTATTAAAATAATGAAGTGGTAAATCTAAGTGAGGCAATAATAATTTTATTTTTAAATATAATAAATAAAATTTATATAACAATATAGTGCAGTTAATTAATTTTATGAAATAATTATAACAGTCTATAACCCGTGTATGTACGCATTTTTTTTTATTTCAAATCTTTTTAGAATAATATTATATTTTTTATTATATTTATTTAACCACTAAAAATATTAATACAAATTAAAAAATTTAAAAGATTAAAAGTCTATTTAACAAAATTATTTAGTATAACAATGTTTTTTATAATTAAAAAAAACTTATAATAATAAAACCACCATGAATAGTAATAATAATAATAATGATACCAATAATAAATAATTGTTATGAATTAATGATTGTCCATTGATTTGATACATATTATATGATTGATACTCATATGATTCATTACTCTTTATGTAAATAATTGTATTAACTACGTTGATTTGTTGTTTCCTATATGGAGTACATGTTGTATCTATAAATAGAACTCTTCCTATCAATAATAATAGACAAATGAGTTGCTCCCTATTCTCTATTCTCTATTGTTTCTTCTTTATTATCTATTATTTGCTCTATGTTATTCACTTCATTTCATAACACGTTATCAGCACGATGCTCCAACCAATTGAGAACTAGTGGAAGCTTTTTTCTCTTTAACGATAGTGTTCTGCGTGTCTCAATCCAAACTCTTTCTAAATCCTTTCTCAATTTATAATTTTACCTTATATTCTTCCTCTTGTGATAAGAATTGGTTGACTTTATCAAATTTCATCTCCGTTTTTATTTTTTTTATTTTTATTATGACGGTGATTATTATTATTATTATTTTGATTATTATTATTATTATTATTATTATTATTATTATTATTATTATTATTTTATGTGCTAGTTCTAAACACACAAAACGTTGCAAAATTTGGATTTGTGACCCTTAATATTACAAGGAAGAATTTCTTATATTGGATTTTAAATGTTGAAATACATTTAGATGCAATGGATATTGGGATATCATTAAATAAAGAAATAAAGCATCTAAGCAACTAATTTGCTCATGCAACCAAAATATGGTGAAAAGAGATTTCACAAATATTATGAATTTATTTCATGCCTATATATGGTTGGCCGGACAAAATAATAAAGCTTTTGATGAAAAATCATGAAATCCGCCTAATATGCTCCATTCTCAGAAGTGAATGCAGCAATAAATATTATGAATTTATTTCACGCCTTTGTATGGCTGAACAAAGCAATGAGCTTTTGATAGAAAATCATGAAACCTGTCCAAATTGGTTCTGCTCCATTCCAAAAGTGAATGCAGCAACATTTGATTTATATTTTCATGATCGTGATTGTGATATTGACTATGAACATGGTTATAAAGAAACTTTCAAAGACACATTTTGTCACCAGAAGTGGCACAATAATTTGAAAAAGGGAAAAGAAAAATGTGAAAATATTGACAAAAAGATGAAAGTATATATTATCATTACGGTGGTAAAGGCCATTTGAGTTGTACTTATTGTACACCAAAGCATCTTACAAATAATGAGAAGAACATAGAAACACACTTTGCTTATGAACATGGTGATTCTGATTATGGCCATATGGATGTTACTCATCTCGATATTATTATTTTCTTTGCTAAAGCAAATGGAAGCATTAATCACCTCATTGATTATGAGTGTTAAAAAAAACTCTCATATTGATATTTACGTTTATATGAAAAACAAATGTTTGCATTAGTACCAAAAGATATGTGTCTTATTGATAGTGCAACAACTTATACAATTCTCAAGAGTAATAATTTTTTCTCTTGTTTGATAATGTGAGACATCAATGTTAGTATTATTTATATTACTAGAAATATATTTGAAGACTCTAGAAGAGCTATTATACTTCTACCAAGAAGTTGAATAGAAACTTATTAAGTTTCATTAATATTTGTCTAAATGGATATTATATTGAGACAAACAATGAAAAAGATATGAAATATCTTTATATCTCTATGATTGAGTTGAAAAAGAAAGTGTATTGGAGAAATTATCAACATTCTCTTATAGTTTGTACTACAAGTTTATTAGTACAATTAAAATGCATGTCATGGTAAACCAAAAGTTTACAAATCAAAATGATTGTCTTGTTTGACATGATCAATTATTATGATGCAAAAATAAAAAAGGGTTGGAAAACTCATGTGGACACGTTTGAAGCGTGGTAGACCTATTAGTTTCAAAGATAAAAACTCTTGAATGAGAAAGAGAGCTAAAATGCAAGATGACCTAATCGAAAAGGTGGAAATACCAAAAGATTCATTTGACATAATTAATGATTCACTTCCAAAAGAACCTCAGGTACCTGAAATTGTTGAAGATGAGTTCTCAATAAGTTATGTGATGAATCATACAATATGGAACCAAAATGAAGTTAACATTGACGAAAATTTTACTTATAACATAGCGATGAATGCTATGAATGACAATGAGGATCAATAAGCAATGATCATTGAAGATTGTCGGCAAAGAAAATATTGCCCAAAATGAAAATATGCAAAGAAGCATAATTTATTTTCTTTCTAAACGAAAGGTTTTTGGACGTATAGTTCGCATACCTGAAGTTGTAAAACCCGTTGGGTACATATGGATTTTTGTGCAAAAATCAAATTAAGAATGATGAAATTGTTAGATACTGTCGCAACTGGAATCACGATGGTAAGGCAAACCAAAAAAGAAAACGAGTTTAAAAAGAGATTGGAGTCGCCACCATAGTTATTTTGCAAAACTATGGAAAACCATAAAATAAAGAAAGTCTGCGAAAAAACAAATTTTGGATCCGGGAGTCGGTTACGCGTAGGGAAGGTGTTAGCACCCTACGCGCCCGCCCAAGGACGGTACCTTTAATTAAAAATGCAAAGTCGATGTGGTTTTCAAAATGTTAATTTTCCCCCAAAAGAAATAATAAGACAAAAATACTAAAAAGAAACAAAATATTTTTTTAATTTTTTGGACCCGACAAGGATTGACCTTAGTCCTACGTATTCTCATTAAAGATGAGAAATCAGGGTTACGTAGTTCTTTAAAAAAATGTCTTGTTTAAAAATGTTGATTTTTTATATTTTGAAATTTTATATATTTTTGGTGTTTTTTGAATTGTTTGAAAACATGTGTCATACGATGCGAGCGATCGGACAGACACTAAAAGAAAAAGAAAAACTATTTTTTGTACTTTTGAAAATGAGTGTCACACGGTACGGACGACCGGACAGACAGAATAAAGCAAAAAGAACATTTTTCATTTTTTATATTTTTTTTTCTATTTTTTTTGCAATTTTTGATAATTTTCAAATATTTTGTTTTTTCATAAATAAAAAGAAAAGAAAATAAATAAAATAAATAAATAAAATAAATAAATAAAATAAATAAATAAATAAAATAAGTAAATAAAAAAAGAAACAATTTAATTAAAGGATGAAAGTAGAAAACAAAATATGATAGTACATGAGTAATTAGTGAGAGGTATATGAAGTAAATGATGTGTGTTTATTAAGGATGGTGGTAGTAAATTATAGAACAAGCCCACAATAGGAGTAAAATAAAGTGAGTGTGGGAGTTAGTAAACTTAGGGGTGCAGAGAGTATATGGGATAAGCCCAACTGAAATACAAAGAAGGGGTGTAGGGATAAGAAGTGGGGGGTGCACGAAGAAAAGAAAATGAGGAGACATAACATAACATATGGGGGTGGATGAGGTAAAAAGGGGGTACACGTGGTAATAGGGTTCAAGCAACCCCTTTTTATTTTTCAAAAAACCCTAACAGAAGCCAAAGCTTCTTCCCCTCACCATGGCATCTCTTCTTCTCGACACCACCAACACAACCCCAGGCCTGGACGCGCGTCCGCCTTTTAGCCGCCACCAACGACCTCTGCCGGAGGCTTCACCGGCGACGCCGTCACCCTTCACTCCCCTCTCACGCGAAATAGTCCTATGGCCAACCAAGAACCAGCTGCCACGCGATCTCCGTCAGCCAAAGTCGTCGCCGGCCACATCGTTCACCACTGGAGCCGTCACCGTCGACGCCGGAAGCCAACCCTTCTCTCCTTCTCTCTCGCGAGATCGACGCCCGCGCTCGGAGCCGCTGGGGTGCGTCTACTCCTCACTCAGAAGCCAAGAACTGCCATACCCGTGGCCGCTGCATCGCGTCACCGCCGTCGGAGACATCACCGGCGACATCCTGTTCTTGGGGGCGTCGTCGTCGAGAACACTGGAGTGCTCGGCCTTTGCTTTCTCTTCGCATATCGTCTCGAGCAGCCTCTGTATGACACCCAAGGTTGTTGTCGTTAGCACGTCTTCCGTTTAAAGCTCCGAATCGCCGCGGCGAGGGTTTCTACTCCTTTGCTCATCTCTCCGATATGATTGGATATGGATGATTGGGGGGTATATGAGGCTTAAGTGTTTGGCAATGGAATTTGGGTCTCTATTCTTGTGGTTGGGTGTGAAAATGACAATGGAGGAATTTGGTGTTTATGTGTATTTGTGTAGGCGGAACGCGCAGGCGAAGGTGATGATGCCCGTTGGTGATCGTGTGGGATGGGCTGTTTTGGGTGAGTGGAGTGGAGAAAAACCGAGAACGAAAATGGCAGCTACGTGTGCGTGTGTTCCATAAAACATAACTGTTTATGGTGTTCTGTGTGTTTGGATTCTGGTTTGGCATTGTGATGATGGTGAGGGTCGAAGGGTTCAGTCGAGGGTGATAACGGAGGATTCAAACAATGATAATGTAGTAATGTATGCAGATTCAATGAACCAAATAAATGACACGCAAAATTCAATATACACAACTACATTTTATTCATTCTCAAGTACAACACAACAACATCAGTTTCATCTCAAACACTCAAGTATTCGGATGGAAAACTTACCTCTTGCAGTCCCTATTGTCAAACGAAAGTTCCCTGATCAAATGGTTCCCCTCTGTTTCTTACACTCTGTAATGCAATCTATTCCAACCCCTACAGCATATGAATCTCCCCTTTTTATTATGTAACTATTTGCACCTTCCAATCTCGAAAATTGGGATAATGCTGAGAGCAGATGTTGCTTCCTGCTCCTTCAACCATCATGACCATGCCACAAGTCATTTCCAATACAAAACCATGATAGCGTAATAGGCAGGCATGGGTTTGATAACAGAGAGACCTTACGTTACATCTTTCTTTCCCTTTTTCCTTTTCTTTTTTTTTTTACTTTTTTTTTGTTTTTTTTTTGTTTTTTCCCTTTTTTATTAAACTAGAATGAGAAACGTAAAACAAAAATGGAGCTCTAATAATAGAAAGGAAAATAAAATAATAAGCCCAAATAAATAAATAAATAAATAAAACAAAATTAAATTTAAAATAAAAATAATAATAATAATAAAATAAACATAGATATTTTTTTTTTCTCGAACTAAAACATATTTTTCCTTTTTTTTATTAATTATTTATTTATTTATTCTTCTCAATTGAACGTTAATTAATTAATATTTTTTGTTTTTTTATTTTTATCATTGTTATCCGGACGAAATTGGATGTTGACAACTGTCCCTCTTTACTTAGATTTTACTTGATAGTATGAAATTTTAACTTTCATAGGTTATCAAAGTAAAAGATGAGTAAAGATAAAAACACTAATTTCGTTTGGGTTTCAAACGAAAAGAGGAAAAAAACAAATCAAGCATATACAATGACCAATTCAAAGATAAGGGTCGTGATCCAAAGAAGAAAACAAACTCGACCATTCTGAAGGAGAGGATCTTGTTGTGACAAAGAAATCAATGACCATTCCATTGGAGGGGGCCTTGATGCGAAGAAGGAAAATCAATGACCATTCCATCGGAGAGGGCCTTGATGTAAACATAAGAAAATCAATGACCATTCCATCAGAGAGGGCCTTGATGTAAAGAAAGAAAATCAATGACCATTCCATCGGAGAGGGCCTTGATGTAAAGAAAGAAAATCAATGACCATTCCATTGGAGATGGCCTTGATGTAAGCATTAGAAATCAATGACCATTCTATCGGAGAGGGCCTTGATGTAAAGAAAGAAAATCAATGACCATTCCATTGGAGAGGGCCTTGATGTAAGCATTAGAAATCAATGACCATTCCATCGGAGAGGGTCTATATATGAAAGGAGAACCCGAAGTTTGATTTTGATGTGTCAGTAAACACTGCTTGAATGCTTAGCCGGCAAGATTCAATCTGTAGGCAAATGATGTAATGCAGTGAGGATGCATAAATGCATGGATGCATGGATAAAATTTATAGGTGGCTTTATTTTTTTGCCTTTTTACTTATTATTTTTTTTCCACGACACCCTCCAAAAATGAGTATGCTTTTAGTGAATGTACCCGTGATGCCTCGTTGGTATCCACATACTTTTATTCCCTTCTTTTTGTTTATTATTCTCTTTACGAACTCAGCGTGACATTTATTGCTTTAAATTTATGGAGAGAACTAAATGGTGTTTATTGAATGAAAAACAAAGCAGAATACAATAAAATTTGGAAACAATGTCAATATCCCCTAGTAGCACTTCCTATCAAGGAATCATCATGTATAAAATTTTTTTACCGCATCAGAATTGACCGGTAACGGTAACTCCTATCCATCCATCCTTGTGAGAATTAGTGCCCCACCAGAAAATGCTTTCTTCACCACATATGGGCCTTCATAATTTGGAGTCCACTTGCCCCTATGATCCTTTTGTATAGGTAAGATCTTTTTCAAGACTAGCTCGCCTTCATGGAACTCTCTAGGGCACACCCTCTTGTCGAACGCCTTTTTCATTCTTCTTTGGTATAACTGTCCATGACACACTACTGCTAGCCTTTTTTCCTCAATGAGATTAAGTTGGTCAAATCGGGCCTGAACCCATTCTGCATCTTCCAATTGGGTCTCCATTAACACTCGTAGGGATGAGATTTCTACTTCAAAGGGTAGTACTGCCTCCATTCCTTACACCAGAGAAAAAGGTGTTGCCCCAGTTGATGTACGTACCGAGGTGCGATACCCATGCAAAGCAAAGGGAAGCATCTCATGCCAGTCTTTATACGTGACCACCATTTTCTGTACAATTTTCTTGATATTCTTATTAGCAGCCTCGATTGCCCCATTCATCTTTGGACGATAAAGGGAAGAATTATGATACTGAATTTTAAATCATTCACACAATTCGGCCATCATTTGATTGTTCAGATTGGTGGCATTATCAGTGATTATCTTGCTAGGCAACCCGTACCTACAAATTAACTCTCTTTTTATGAATTTAGTCACAACTTTCCTAGTCACACTAGTATAGGAAGCAGCTTCCACCCATTTAGTGAAATAATCAATTGCAACTAGAATGAAGCGATGTCCGTTTGAGGCTTTTGGCTCTATAGCTCCGATGACATCTATCCCCCACATTGAAAACGGCCATGGGGTAGACATTAAGTTTAAAGTAGTGGGTACCGTATTGATATTATCTGCATACTTCTGACATTTCTCGCACTCTCACGTGTGTGCAACAATCATTCTCCATAGTCAACCAAAAGTAACCAGCCCTCAAGATCTTTCTAGTCATCGAGTGTCCATTCATGTGTGTGCCAAAAGTTCCTTCATGAACTTCCTCCAATATTGACTCAGCCTCTTTTGCATCCACGCATCGAAGGAGAACCATATCATGATTTCTCTTGTACAACACATCCCCACTCAGGATAAAATTTGCAGCCAACCTTCTCAGTGTCCTTTTATCATTCTCATATGCTTCTTCAGGGTATTCTCTGGTTTTTATATAGCGTTTAATAGCAAAATACCATGGCTTACCGTCTAACTCTTCTTCGATGAAATGGCAATATGTTGGCCCATCATGGCTCTTCATTTGGATCATCGACATTACCCCATCCTGATTAATCTTGAACATCGATGATAAAGTAGCTAAGGCATATGCCAATTGGTTATCCTCTCGCGGAATATGGTGGAATTCAATGAAATCAAAATACTCCATCAATTCCATGATATAAGTTTTGTAGGGAATCAACTTCTGATCCCTAGTTTCCCATTCTCCCCTTAGTTGATGGATAACCAACGCTGAATCTCCATATACATTCAAAAATTTTGCCTTTGACTCAATTACGGCTTGGATGCCCATAGCGCATGCTTCATATTCAGCGATATTGTTTGTGCAATTAAAACACAACCTTACTGTCATCGGAATGTATTGGTTTTCTAGAGATATTAGTATTGTCCCTATACCATGTCCCATGACGTTAGAAGCCCCGTTGAATAATAACGTCCATTTCTTTATGTTCTCATCTTCTTGGTCATCTTTGAACAAGGCCATGATGTCCTCATTAGGAAATTCGGGTTGCATCGACTGGTAATCGTTAACGGGTTGTTGGGCCAAATATTCAGTCAAAGCACTATCCTTAATGGACTTCTGAGTGACATACACAATGTCGTATTCTGACAATAGCATTTGCCACCGGGCTATCCTTTCAATGAGAGCGGGCTTTTCAAAAATATACTTGATAGGGTCAGTCTTGGATATCAACCAGGTAGAATGACTTAACATGTATTGTCTTAGACGATGGGTAGCCCATGCCAATGCGCAACAAGTTCGCTCTAAAAATGAGTATCGCTATTCACATTCCGTGAACTTCTTGCTCAGGTAGTATATGACATGCTCTCTTTTTCCAGTTTCGTCATGTTGACCCAACACACAACCCATTGACTCATCGAGTACCGTCAAATACATAATGAGTGGCTTCCCCGGTTCGGGTGGGCGTAACACAGGAGGATCTTGTAGATATTGTTTGATTTTATCAAAAGCAGTCTGACAGTCTTCATTCCACTCAACAACCTGGTTTTTACGCAATAGCTTGAATATTGGTTCACAAGTGGCGGTTAACTGGGAGATGAACCTAGCAATGTAGTTCAGTCTGCCCAAGAAACCCCGTACCTCCTTTTCTGTACTGGGAGCAGGCATTTCGATTATCGCACGCATCTTGTCGGGATCGACTTCTATCCCCTTTTGACTGACAACAAAACCCAACAACTTTCCAGATCTCACACCGAATGTGCATTTTGCTGGGTTTAGTTTAAGTTTAAATTTCCTCAATCTCTCAAATAATTTCCTTAGGTTGAGGATGTGTTCTTCTTCTGACTCAGACTTGGCGATCATGTCATCTACATAAACCTCGATTTCTTTGTGCATCATATCATGAAAAAGCGCCATCATGGCCCTTTGATAGGTTGCCCCAACATTCTTAAGTCCGAAAGACATCACCTTATAGCAAAATGTTCCCCACAATGTGATAAACGTGGTCTTCTCCATATCTTCAGGTGCCATCTTAATATGATTATATCACGAGAAGCCATCCATAAATGAAAATAGTGAAAACTTGGCTGTATTATCCACTAATGTATCGATGTGCGGTAATGGGAAGTTGTCTTTTGGACTCGCACGGTTCAAATCTCGATAGTCAACGCACATCCGAACCTTCCCATCTTTCTTGGGCACTGGTACAACATTTGCCACCCATTGAGGGTATTTTGCCACAGCTAAAAATCCAGCATCAAATTGCTTTTGCACTTCTTCTTTAATCTTTAATGACATTTCTGGTTTCATCCTTCTTAGCTTTTGTTTGACTGGAGGACATTCCGGTTTGAGTGGAAGCTTATGTTGTACTATATCAGTATCTAAACCAGGCATATCATTGTACGACCAAGCAAACATATCCTTAAACTCCTTTAGCAACGCACACAATTCTTCTTTCACTTCTTTCTTCATACTCGTGCCAATTTTCACTTCTTTCTTTTCATCCCCCTCGCTCAGGTCAAGCACTTCAACATCTTCCTGATGGGGTTTTATTTCCCTAGATTCTTGTTCCACTAATCTCATTAGTTCGGGGGAGGGTTCCGAATCACCTTCATAATCATCTTCCATGTTATTGACAGGGTGCTCGAAATTAGGGATATCGACATTGTTATTTTCAAAACATTCATTATTATATCTGCATTATTTGAGTTTATAAAAAAAGATAAATAAACAAACAACAGTGAAAAATGCAAACAAAGATAACAAAGGTAGCAAACACAAATTGATTATCACGTTTAGCATAAAGGAAAAGGTGTCATCCCGTTAAGTCATGAATCCTAAAGCTCCGGGTAAAGCAATAGGATAAATTAAAAATATTACATTTTAACCAAATTAAACATCACGGGTAGATCCAAAGTCTCCCAATTGTTGAGTAGTGCATTTGGAGCACAAGGCTGCACAAAGATCGTGCTTTCAGGTTCATCTTCATCTCTGACAACTGCTATTTGACTAGTGTTGATCCATCCCGTGCTGCGGAAGCTATCTTTGATGTCGCAGATGCGAATCTTTCCTAACCCCAATTCTTTTCCTTGGATTCGAGCCACACCGCGCTCTCTCCTTTCTTCCGCCAGCCTCCTCTTATCCTCTCTAGTAGGCTTGTATTCAAGGTTGTATTTATTCTTTTTCTCGGTGACTTCTAAAGGATACATCAATCCTTGCTCGTACTTGCCTAGCCCCTTTCCGTACTCATATCCCTCTTTCAACATGACCTTGGCCGTCATAAGGGAAGTACACGACAAGTGTGGGTTCATTGGAAAGGGCTCCACATAGGCATTACCCACAATTTCCAAAGATTGGAAGACTGTCTCGAGGGCTTCCTCTGCTGCTTCAATATAGCGAGAAGATGAAGGCCCACTTACTAAAATATCTTCCTCCCCTGAAACAATCACTAATTTGTCACCCTTGACATATTTTAACTTTTGGTGCAAGGTTGAAGGTACCACGCCCGCTGAGTGAATCCAAGGACGACCCAACAAGCAGCTGTATGCTGGGAGGATGTCCATCACTTGGAAAGTTATTTGAAAGACACATGGCCCTATTTGGATTGGCAATTCTACCTCTCCCATTACTTCTCTTTTACTCCCATCAAAAGCTCTC
>Ga0214544_1010542_pt1 | contig 13504 bp, 10 predicted proteins | sample CNSS3metaG_FD_160074 | JGI IMG/M metagenome (GOLD analysis project Ga0214544, IMG submission 160074) | Root nodule microbial communities from cowpea collected in UCLA plant growth center, Los Angeles, California, USA - CNSS3 | ecosystem: Host-associated > Plants > Roots > Nodule | place: USA...
TTCTTCCCATTTAGATTTGTCTTCGTTCCAAACATCATCCAAAATAATAAGAAATTGTTTCCCCGTCAACTTTTCTTTCAATCTTTTGTGAACCATCTCTGTATCTGTACTATTATCAGGTGATCCATTGACATCCTCAAGAATCGCTTTTGACACCTTAAAAACATCAAATTCATCTGAGACACAGACCCAAGCTTTCACATCATACCTAGCCTCATTAATCCTTGGGTCATTGAATACATGTTGGGCAAGAGTGGTCTTACCCACCCCTCCCATTCCCACAATAGAAAGTATAGACAGACTGTTGTGAGTGTGAGATGTGAGCCAGTTAAACACAAATTCTTTGTCATCATCTCTGCCATAGATAACACTATCGTTTGGCAAATATGTTGATCGTAATTTAGTTCCCGATCTTGATCCCTCCCCAACATCATCTCTCCTTTTCAAACCTAGAACATGGCTTCGTGTTTCTAGATCTTCTAGCTTCTCAATGAGTTTTTCCATCCTTGATTCAATTTCATTTTTAAAGAAACTGACAAAATGAGATTTGAGGGAATTCCACACCTTTTTACCAGCACTATGAGATTCAGCTTCCACTTGGCTCTTGGAGAGTGCATGATTTATTTCCTCCAAGAGATCCTCCACATCGAACATGAAACCTTTGGCACTAAGAAGCCATTCTCTCACGCGTTGATCTGTGAACTGTTTTTGTTCTGCGTCATCAGTCACAACCTCAACGGCTAGGAGCTTCACCTTCAAGTTGCTTAGCTGCTTCTTTTTACTTTTATCTCCACGAAATATGTCCCCCAAACGAGAAAATACATTGTCAAAAGTCTTCTCAAAGAATTTGGACAGAGCAGCATCGGTAATCAATTCAACAGCCATGGTAGAAAATGGAGTGGATGAATGGAAATGAGTGAGTTCAGAGATATCAGTTATGATTAGATGATTAGTAAGAAGGTGTTTTCTTATGAATCATTCATGGCTTTTCTTTTGAATCATTCACCGGTCAACCAGTTATTTTATATATCATTTTGAATTAGCGTAACTACTCTGTGAAAGAAATATAATATTTCATATCATTTTGAATATATCAATATTGCATTCCTTCAAACAGATTGCTACACGCCACAATATTCTGCATATGAAAATTGTCAATAAAATTTCAGTTTTTATTTTTCATAAATATGATGCAATCATTATTGCAATTGAACAAGTCAAGGATATATATACCTCATCGATGACAAAACTGATAGGTTCTCTTGAATAAATTAAGAAAATAGACAATAATCAAGTGGGTGGTTCTGACAATGTTTGCAGAATAAAAAAATGTGTATTCACATTTCTTCGATTTAAGTCTTTGCTTTGCCGGCTTTGAGATATATATTAAAGGCAGTTTAATGAATGTAGTCAAACTAATCAATAAACATACCCAAAAAACCAGAAAAATACAGAATGGAAACCAAATATATGGAAAATCTCTCATATATGACAACGTTTCAAGTGACATAATCATGTAATAAAAATAATAAAATAGGAAAATAGACAATAATCAAGTGGGTGGGTTCTGATAAGTTTCATCCATATATACATACATGCTAGTTTGAATCAAACTTTCTGAATTACGCAAGCATAACATAGCTATTTTTATTCAAGAACTTTATGTTATATTTTATATAATTTTATTATATAAAATTATTATTCTTTATGTTGTTATTATTATGGATTAGTATTAATCAATAAATTAAGTTATTTGTTAATGTTAATTATATTGCACATAATTAATTATTATATGGGTGATATATAGAGTTTTGGGTTTCTGATGATCGATCCGTGATGGGTTGGATTGTTTAGTAAATAGTATGTGATGGGCTTGAATAATCAGATACATTTTGAGAGGTCCCTGGTCTCTGCTGAGAGGTTATAAAGTTGATATCCATTAGTCAGTTTTAAATATAGTAACAACGTAAAACTGTTAGAAAATGATTACTCAAGTAATACTATTAATAATAAAAATATAAAATGATATAATAATAATAATTATTCAATCAATAATAATACTAAGACATATATATAAAACAATTAATATTAATCAAAGATCAACAATTATAAAACAATAATAAACAAAAAATAAACAAAGAAAGGAGTAGAAATATTCTGGGTTGAGGCACGCGTAGCGCTATCCTTAGAGAGAAAACGCCCATATTGCACATGTCTAAACAAATACATAATCATATGTGTTTCATATCATATGCGTTTCTCTCCCAAGATACAACAACCAGTCAAATCGATTGAGTGCAACGAAGAATCTCTGAACCTTATGAACACCACTATCTTAAAGATAATATAGAGAAGAAAAGAAGAACATTTTTAAGAAAAACTCTAGTGTTTGTTGTTCTGTTATTGTTGTTGTTGAGTCTTTCCCCATGCACCTAGGTGGTATTTATAGGTAGCAAAAGGAGAAAAAAAAGAAGAAGTAAATAGTAATAAGAATATAGCCGTTAGCCATAAAAAACATTAACACATAAATTAAAGGTCTATAAAAACATGAGTAACAGGAGTAACAATAAGTTTTTTTATTTTAATTATTTATTTTTTAAATTATATTAAAATATTTCTAACAATCCCCACATAATTTAAAAAATAAAATAAAATAAAAAATATATTATCTTTTAAAACAAAATATTGTAGTTCAGCGTAAGGAACCTTCCGGGTCTGACCCTTACACCTAGTGCTTATAAACTTCCACCCGAAAAAATGCAGAGATTTAATTGCCTTGAGCTACATCCCTTGTGACCGGGTTTTAGTAAATAACACATACAATATCAATGTTCATTATAGGTTCTAATTAGTGGGTGCACGTTACGGTCTTGTGCATGTATTTTGTTTCATGAGTGTCACTTATAGACTTGTCCATGTCTCACAATGGCAGCCCCACCATCACACTCACTAGGTAAACCCTCAAAGGTGGTTTGTGACACACGCCCCTACAATAATTATCATTGGGTTTATTAAGAGGTATTTTATAAAATAATGCACATACCTCAACCATTGGGTTTATTAAGAGGTATTTTATAAAATAATATATAAGCATAACAATGCATATACCTCAACCTAATTATTGCCACAATTTATAGTGCACCTCGCCATAGGAATGAGACATAAAATTTAATCAAATTATTTTGTGTACTTTAGTCAACAACATTGAACTCCATTCCATGGGATCGCCATTCATGTGGAGATGAGCGTCCATTGTTGCAACTAATTTATGGGCTATAGTCTCATTCCCCTCGACGACTCAAATACTTGTTGGTGATGCATCAACTCTTTGATAAGCAGATCTGTAATATTTCTTTATAACCTGACAAAGTCAAAAGAGACAATACCATGAGTAATAAAGTTTCTAATATATTTGTCTCTTATTCTTATATGTCAAATTTTCATTGACATTTTTATTAGAAACTTTAAATATAATAACTTGATTGTGAGGATGCATTGAAAATAAAAATAATTTATGCTTGCATACTAGATAATGACAAAACAATTTTTTAACATATTTCCATGATAGTGCACCTTCATCGAAGGTTAAAACATAACCATAACCAGAAAGTGATCTTGTGTCACTAGAATCAATATCCAATTTACACTAAAATATCATCCAATCATCTCAAAAAAATTGGACATATTGCCATAATTAGAAAAAAAACACAAATAATATTACATTGGATGGCAAAACAGTGAGGTATATATTCATTCACTTTATAATATATAACCAAGATTTTCTTTTTTTATTAGCAGGTTTGTTAATCATTACAAGACACCCGCACACTTTGAAACATTTTAAATGTGGTTCTTTTTTTTTCTTTCATTACTCATAACAAGTTTTATCTCAATCTTTTGTGTTCAAAATATGGTAAGCAGAATATAAAGTTTCACCCTATATAATTTTATAGGCAAAGACAAGCTAGAACTTGAAGCATAACATTTACCGTATCAAACAAAATCATTTTTTTTCTTTTGCTGCACCATTAGATTAACACCATATGAAAGCTTTTTTTTTTCTTTCTTTCTTTCTTTCATCATCATTTACATGATCTTAAACATGATATCAATTAAAATAATTCATTTTAATTCCATGTCATAAACAAAAATTTTGAATTCATAAATTTGATAAAGATTATATTTATTATCGATCATTTTTCTTTTCATATATATATCAAGATAATTTTTTTTCTTCTTTGCAAATGCAAAGTTTAGTTCAAGTGTTTTCCACAACACAATAGTAGTTTTAGTATGACAAATTATTTTATAAATATTTTCATACAAAACACTTAAAATATATACATGATATAGAACATCTTTATCAATGGTAAAAGTATACAATATTAAACCATAAATTAATATAACAACAAAAATATTAGCTATAAACATCACAAAAAATTATTCAATGAGTAGGAAATTCAATTATCCATAATTTCATTTATTGTTACCAATATAAATAGAAACAATTATACACATCAATTTTTAGGCTTAGTTGAAACTGATTTAATTATAAACATAAGAAATACATTAGTTTATAAAATGTGTTTTCAGTCTTCAGCTCTATATTATTTTTAATTTTAGAAATGAATACAAATAAGTAATCAAAAATACAAATAACAAGAATAATATTTTCTCTCTAAGAATGTTAGAAAATGATTAGTCAAATAATATATTAATAATAAAAATATAAGATATAATAATAATTATTAAATCAATAATAATACTAAGACATATATATAAAACAATTAATATTAATCAAAGATAAACAATTATAATAACAATAATAAACAAAAAATAAACAAGGAAAGGAGTAGAAATATCCTAGGTTGAGGCACGCGTAGCGCTATCCTTAGAGAGAAAACACCCCTACTGCATAGGGTTAAACAAATACACAATCATATGTGTTTCAAATCATATGTGTTTCTCTCCTAAGATACAACAACTTGTCAGATCGATCGAGTGCAGCGAAGGATCTTCGAACCTTATGAACACCACTGTCTTAAAGATAATATAGAGAAGAAAATAAGAACATTTTTAAGAAAAACTCTAGTGTTTGTTGTCTCTATTATTTCCCCATGCACCTAGGTGATATTTATAGGTAGCAAAAGGAGACAAAGAAGTAAATAGTGTAACATCCCTAAGGAATATTACTTAATTAAATAAATAATTAAAGAAAAGAAACTAAAACGTCAAGATATTATTATTCTCAAAATGCGGGAAAAATTTAAAATATTCAACATCGCACCAACAATTATAAACAGTAGTAGAAGAAAAACATTACAATTTCCAAATCCAAAAACCATAAATAAAATTTAGTAAAAATCTCCTAGCTCTAATCCCAGCTAGCCCTCACTTTGTCGCCTGAGCGTCCTCAGTATCACCTGTGTCATCATTTGCTTCCGTGTAACGAGTCACACGATCATCGCCATACACAAACAGAAAGGGTGAGCTGATAAAATACAATTAACATATAACATCACAAAAATATAAGTAAGACACCCATCTTATTCAATCTAATTAGTTCTTGGCCAAGACCTTAACCCCAAGGCTTTTCAGCCTTCAAATCACACAAATGGTTAGCCTTGGACTCGGGAACATGATGCTCACACGAACCTGCCGTTCGTGATCCTGTCTCTACGAACCTCCCCGCTCGTAGTCCTACTCTACGGACCTGCCCGCCCATAGTCCAACACATGTGATCCACCAGCCACGTACCTCCCCGCACGCAGCATCTCTCAAGTGTGAGCACGGAACATACGAACCTACCTCGCTCGTATCCCTACGCGAGAGTAATTGGATATGAACCTCTCTGCTCATATCATCACATGTTAACCACCATCCATGAACCTACCCGCTCATGGCACAACATCTCCTGATCCAAGTATAGCATCATTGCTTAACACGCAACACATACACGAATCATAGTCAGCGGAATTTCCGCCTGGCGCAGGCCCAAGCGCCGCCAGGCGAAACAAGTTCAGACCGACTAGCGGGACCTCGTCACTGCCAGGCGCCAGCGCTCTTCTCAGACCCATTGTTTTACAATCACCACCTAGCGGAGCACACCTTACCGCCAGGTGCCACGCGGTGCAGGGACCTCTGACGCTATTCCTATCGCCTGGCGCGCACCCCCTTGCCACCAAGCGCTACACCAATAGCATACCCATTGTATGATTTTCTTACACATGACAGAGCATATGGTCTCTGATTCTTCAACCTCGAATTGGTGGAATATTATCACAACACACATGGTCCATTACCTGTGATTCACTTCCTAATTCTCTTTAGTCATAACTTGGCATTTTAGCAAACATAATATCACATTCTCCAAGGATTTGTTTTAACTTAGCACCAATATCACCCAATCCAGCACCTCTAAGACATTTAATTGTTATTTCCATGCAATATTACATAATCAAATATCATCTATCTATGCATATAGTCATGAATGACACCTCAAGCCAATAATTCATGATCAACAGTTATCCAATCACACATATGCAAAGACTATGCTTCCAGAACCTGAACTATTAATTAAAATTATCCTTCTCCCTTTCTTTCCTTAATATTCCAACCAACACACCATAACCTAGTCAAACTTTCAAATCCATTACCCTTCACATACTTAATTACCATAATATTTTGCCCATTCCCATATTACCAATTAAATTCTAAAACCACGCACTCACCTAGGTTCCTCCCTCATTTTTTTCACTACCTGAAATCGCCAAAACAGTACCCAGGCCTTGCCATCGCCTGGCGGCAAGCAAAACGCCGCCAGACGGTGTATCAGTACCCCACATAAACCAGGCTTCTTCATACCTGCAATAGATTCAGCCTTTTTCCAGTATTCATCCCTACCACTTACACTCACCAAGATGCGACAATACATATATTATGGACTAACTTTCTAGTCTTAATTCAATTCATAAAGGTTGCTAGATCTTTACTCTCTTGAATAAACCCAAATTTTGTCCCCTTCCATCATTGCACATATAATCATGGATTATCATGCACGAGTATATCTAAAACTTTGCCATACCCACAATTTTAATTGATTTCAGACCAACAAGGCATCCAATAGAGGCTGCACACATCAATTCCAGAAACCACATTGATTCCCGTACAAACAACATTAAAACAACCAAAAAGAACGCGAACCGTATCGCGTCGCTTGGCAGATATTCATCGCCTCTAGGCGGTTCATGCCAAATTCAAGAACAGAGGCAAATTTGTTATGCCGCCTGGCGGCTCGAGCCTTGCCGCCAGGCAGTTTCTGGGCAGAAACCTAGAAACCTCGAAAAACAGTGTAAAAATGGCAGGGAATCAAAGCAGTTTCATACATACAAGGCACAATTTACCGTATTCAATTAAAAATCAAAGTAAACAACTCTCATTACCTGGATTCCTTGCTTCAAATTCAAAATTGATGTGTCTCTAACCCCAAAAGCACCCTTGCCTTTTGCTTGCACCACCAACAATGGTTTCCACTCCAATTCTTTTCCCCCACTAGTCCGAATTCTCTAACCAACTTCTGACCAGTAATTCACACGAAGGTTCTAAGCCTCACTGTTACCAATTTTTCCCTCTCTCTCCATGCTAATGCTATCTTAATTACCTCTTTAATCCATTAAAATGAAAATTAATTAAAATGGTGATTAAGGCTATTCAATGGATACTAATAAAGTGTTTTCCAGCCCTTAGGTTGCCTCTCAATTGGCTGCTAGGGTTCCTAAACCCTTTCATATTCATACCAAGGAAAAAATTGGCAAAAAGAGAGTAAATTTGTTCTTAGCAAGGGTTGAACCCATGACCCATCAATTAGCAAGTCAAGTGCACAACCAATTCAACCAATTCACATTTGTGATAATTTCTAAAATAACACAATGGTATACATAGTACTCGAACCCAATTTCTCTCACACATTTAAAGTACTATCAACCATTTGAGCCAGTATTTTTTCACATCATAGCACTCCGCATTAAATGCCTTAAAGGTTCATATTACCCGCATTTATTAAATAATTATTTAATTAACTATTTAATTTTCTCGGGTCTTACAAATAGTAATAAGAATATAATCGTTAGCCATAAAAAGCATTAACCCATAAATGAAAGGTCTATAAAAACACGAGTAACAAGAGTAATAGTAAGTTTTTTTATTTTAATTATTTATTTTTTAAATTATATTAAAATATTTCTAACAAAAATACTATTACGTTTTAGAATACCTATCAGAAATAGAACAGTAACATCTTATACTGCGTGTTTCCGTGGATCCTTCATTGATTCCAAGTACATAATCTTTTCACTCATACTTGAATATATTTTGAATATATTGTATTATTGTATCTTATATATATTTTATTCCCATCAATTAGTATCAAAGCCTATAAGATACAAAATATAATTATTCTTTCTGAAAGTATATGGAGATATTAGCTTTCTCCTTTCAATTAGAAAATTGATGAAGGGGTTTAATTGATTTTATGTATTGTTCTTGATTGTCATGAACATTAATTGCTATCTGTCCATTCTCTTTCTCGTTTTTGTTTTGTTGGGGCTGCTCCATGGTAAAATTATTGCTAATTAATGAATTGCAGAGGGGTTTAAAATTATTCAAACCCCAAATTAAAGAAACCATAACCCTAATTAAAATCTCTTTCGAACCCTTCTTCATGCTGCTTGAAAATTGAACGGCCTGTCACAGGTGGCGGAGCTACGGTGCGTCTGGGCTTGATTCGGTATTTGTCACTGGTGCAGCGAGTGCGGTGTTGATGTCGCGGAGGTGTCCAACCATGACCATTTCGCAAGATATCGTCGCTTAAGGACCTTTTCACGAGTGGTTTCACGAGTGAATATATATTTTTTGAATATATTGTATTATTGTATCTTTTATATATATATATATATTTTATTCCAATCACTTTATTCCCAAAGTCGAGGCATTTGATTCTTCATACAGACAATAGAGTGATTGTAATTCCTCCTTCTTTGTCAAATCAGAGGCAGCTTCTCTTAGATAGTGATTTATGAGTCCAAAATAAAACGTAAACCAAACCCAAACTCTTAGATACTTCATTCTTTTATTTCATTTTTATGACATAAGAGATAAAATATGCTTTTAAGTCTTAAGACAATTGATTTTTAACCTTTTAAAAAAATATTGAAATTATTTTTTTAAGAGTATAACCATCTTTTAATCCTTTGCGCTTAAAAAATACTGTTAATTAATCTCCAAACATTATGTTAATATTATTATTTACATGAAAAATAATATCTCATCATGATCAACTTTTCCATCGCTAATTAATATACCGTAATATACTTAGAAAACTTAGACACGTTAATTTTTTTTTTTAAAATTTGTAATATTTAAAAAGAAATTGACTATTTATTTATTTTTATATAATAAAACTGATTTGTGACCAAGGATGTCAAAAATATTTGTACCCGCGAGTATCCACCTATAAAACCCGCAACGAATAAAATATAGATATTATAAATGGATACCGCTGGGATACGGATATTTTTTATATCCGTATATTAACGGGACGAGTACGGGTATCGTAATATCCATTCATTCATAAGGATATTCGTACTCGTTATTTTCTAATTTAAATTAAGATAAGCATGGTTAAAACATTAACACATTGAATTTAAATGAGTTATTTTTTATCAATTAATTTTAAAAAATCTTCATTTTTTTATAAACAATCATTCAATATTATTTAAATTAATTATTTACACTTTGTTTAAAATTTATAAATGTTATTATTTTTATTTGAATTTATGATCAAAATATTTTATTAAATATTATATTTTTTTTATAAATACTTATTAATATATATATATATATATATATATATATATATATATATATATATATATATATCTATATAATCTTATTATGAAGCATCCATTTCTTAATCTTGATGACAGACGAATCAGATACATCAAGTTACTTCTATTACCTATATTTAGAACATGAGTTGTGATTTGAAAAAAGAAAAACACGTCCACCATCACGATAAAAATAAATTAAAGGACTAAAGCAAATTTGAAAAATATTTAAAGAAAAACACGTCCATTATCACGATAAAAATAAATTAAAGGACTAAAGCAAATTTGAAAAATATTTAAAATATAAGTTAAAAGAAACAACACATAGTATATTAAACGCAAAATACACACAAATATATTTTTCAAGGAGTTCAAACAAAATTTTATAACTTACTGGGTATTTTATTCACAAAAAATTCATGGCAGGGATGATGAATTGTAGTCGTACCAACGAAAGCTTTTTGAAGGACTACCAACGAAAGAGAAAAATAGTTGATACACATTAACAAGAAAAATACATTGTAGTCGTACAAATGCATCAATATTCAAAACAAACATCCCTAAAATATTATAATGTCTTGAATGTGAGCAATCTTTTCCCAGTCTTCCCCTCCTTTCTGGCAACGCTGTTTTAGCATAGGACAATTTCCTATACAAAGATATGAAATTGATTTGGCAAGACCCTCCTCGGGTAAGCATCGGAGATTGGGGCAATTATCAAGAGCCAGTCTTTTGAGATATAAGAGTTGATAAAGACCCTTGTAGTCTAGTTGTTTTAGATTTGGAAAATTAGAGATGGTTAGAGAAGTAAGAGAGAATGGAAGAAAACCTTTATCAGGAAAATATTCTGCTTCCAGTTCCTTAATGCTCAACCTTTCCAAAGAAGAACGGTCTCCAAAAGCTTCGTTCAGTGACCTAACAAGTCTAGAGCAATTATTGAGTCTTATCTCTTTTAGATTTGATGGCAAACCTCCGTTTGGAAACAACATTAAAGGAATTCATTACTACTCTAAGATTCTTCAGCTTTCCCAAATGTGGCGGCAACTTCATCACTTTAGTCTCTATAAATTCTAGACGGCACAAATTGGTGAGTAAATGCAAATTTGTGGGGAATTGTTCCAAATCTCTACAATAGTTCAATATCAGTATTTGCAGGTGAGAGAGTGAACATATCTTTTCAGTTAATTTTTTTATTGCAGTATATGAGAGGTCTAGCGAACGGAGATACTCAAGATTGCAAACAGAGTCAGGTAACTCTTGAAGGGCAGAACAATGAAACAAAGATAAAATTCGTAAAAACTTAAACAAGGAGAACAATTCATGTATCAGACATATTGATACGTACACTACCTATTGACATAAATGTACCGTACGTAACCTTTTTGTATTGCATAAAGTTCCAAACCCATCAAAGTATTGACGGTCTCCAAGTTGAACTGAAACATGACGAGTTTCTTTTTGTATCTTCTTTGTTTGATCAACTCCCCACCGTAAGTATATGCCTCCACCAACATATATTGCCAAATCATGTAGAAGGTCATGCATGACAAATACTTCTTCCATCTCACCCGATTGTTGAAAGAATGATCTTGATAGTAAATCATTGAAGTATTGTTGGCAAACTTCTTCTAGAGTCTTGCTATGTTGATGACAGTGTAGGAAATTTTCAGTCATCCACAACTGAATCAAATCCTCCCTTATAAACCTATAATCCTTGGGGAATAGGGCACAGTAAGCAAAACATATCTTCATATGGGAAGGAAGGTGGATATAGCTCAATGCCTGGGAACAATATCACAACTGTCTTCTAAAAATTCCCATATTTCGCTCTAGAACACAGTTTCCCATTCTAAGACAGATGATATTTTGTATAAGAGACTTCCCATTGTTTTCAAGGCAAGGCAAGAGGTAATCCTTTACATTTTTCAACTATCTTCATGCCAATCTCCCTACACTCTTGATTTGGTGGAGCTCGGAACGCATGCTTAGCAAATAAGTTCCAGCAATCTTCTTCCTTTTCAACATCATCATTCCTTTTCAAACCTAGAACATGGTTTTGTGTTTCTAGATCTTCTAGGTTCTCAATAAGTTTTTCCATCCTGGATTCAATTTCATTTTCAAAGAAACTGACAAAAGAGGATTTGAGGAAATTCCACACCTTTTTAGCAGCAGTCTGAGATTCAGCTTCCGCTTGGCTTTTGGAGAGTGCATCATCTATTTCCTCAAGAAGATCCTCTGCATCAAAAACAACATCTTTGGCTGCGAGAAGCCAATCTCTGACACGTGGATTTGTGAACTGTTTCTGTTCTGCATCATCAGCCACAACATCAATGGCTAGGAGCTTCACTTTCAAGTTGCTTAGCATCTTCTTGTTGCTTTTATTTCCACGAAAAATGTCCCCAAAACGAGAAGCCAAATTGTCAATAGTCTTCTCAACGAAGGTGGACACAAGAGCACCAGTAATCAATTCAGCTGCCATGGTAGAAAGTGGAGTGAGTGCAGAGATATGAGTGATGATGAGATGATTAGTAAGAAGGTGTTTTCTTAGGTCTCCATAATGAGAAGTTGAAGGAGAATAAGTACAAAGATTAAATGACAATATAAAATTTTAGTTAATTATATGAAAGAATATGAAATTATTAAAGGCTACAATTCTTGAACTAAGGAACGAGCTAGTAAAATGAGAATATATGGAAAACATATTCATGAAATGAAATCGTTTAAGAAAATTTTAGTTTTCATTCTCCCATATATATGATGCAATCATTATTTATTACAGTTGAACAAGTCAAGGATATATCTGCTCATCGATGATAAAACTAATAGGTTTTCTTGAAGCATATGAAAAAAGAATGTTGAAAAGATATAGTGAAACCTCTGTCAAAAATGTTTTTCAATCAAAGCTTAATTGCGGTATCAAAGTAAGGAAAGTGGATAAAATTTTATGAAACAACCAAAATTCTAGAATTTTCTCTAAGTTTAATCAGGATAAATATCATCATGTTAAGTCACTTGAAAAAGAAGATTGTTGGTATCGCATAAGATAACAATGTTAGTATAGCAGGAAATTTAATACGTGAAAAAATAATTATTATAACAGAGCAGCATCAAGCAGATTGTGTGAATAAAATATCTCATATATGACATCCAAATGACATAATCATGTAATAAAAATAAGGCTAAATTACCCTTTTGGTCCCTCTATTTGTCATGAAATTTCATTTTGGTCCTCGAGTTTTTCGTTGTCTCAATTTGGTCCTCATATTCTTAAAAATGACTCAATTTGGTCCTCACCGTTAACTTTGACCAGACGGTGTTAAAGTCAACGCCACGTGTCAATTTCTGGTTTTTTTAATATTTTTAATTTTAATTTTTTTAATTTTTTTTTTAATTTTTTAAAATTTTTTTTAAAATTTTTTTTAAAATTTTTTCTTTTTGACACGTGTCACTTCATAGTCGTGCCACGTGTCAAAGTGACTCAATTTGGTCCCTTTATTTGTTTTTAGTTTCAATTTAGTCCCAATTTTTGTAAAAATGAAGCAATATTGTCCTTTCTCAAATTGACACTAAATTTACTTTTTTATAAATTTTATGGTGATATTCTTAATAAAATTGACATT
>Ga0214544_1010551_pt1 | contig 13497 bp, 9 predicted proteins | sample CNSS3metaG_FD_160074 | JGI IMG/M metagenome (GOLD analysis project Ga0214544, IMG submission 160074) | Root nodule microbial communities from cowpea collected in UCLA plant growth center, Los Angeles, California, USA - CNSS3 | ecosystem: Host-associated > Plants > Roots > Nodule | place: USA...
ATATATATATATATATATATATATATATATATATATATATATATATATATATATATATATATATATATATATATATATATATATTCTTCTCTTCTAACCCTTTAACCTCAAATATACTTACAATAAGATAGGTATACTTGGAAAATTTTAGTTTGGATTGTTTCCTTGGTGGTACTTATGTGTATGTATTACCATTTGTGTTCTTCAATTCCAATAACATCTTATTAAAACTGTTGTAGGCGTGACAATTTTTATCACTCATAAAAGCCTTTATAGTCTCATAGTCTCATCATTCCTCCATGTAGACAACATGTCATAGTCTCATAGTCATCTTGTTTTATTTTTTCTGCTCATTTTCATGTTTAACATATTCATTATGTTTCATAGAGAAGTGTGTCATAGAGGGCTAAGGATGAGGACAAAATTATAAAAAAGTTTCACTCTAGAGCATTTCATAGACTCTCAGAGATGTTTAAAAAAACTAGAAAAGAAGGTAACAAGGCCTAATTGGATTGGAGCTTCTATTTGGAACTGTTTGCCAAAAAAGTGGAATATGCCAACATATCAAAAAAAAATGTGATACAACTAAGAAAAATCGTGCATCAGAAAAAGGTGGAACATTACACACCAAGGGATTTATCAGCGTGCATGACCACACTATCCGTTTGGCACAACATATTTAATATACTTTTATACTTATTTATGATGTAACACCAATTACTTACTTTACAATTTGTTGTGTTTGCAAAAATAAATGCTTAGTCGTGCAGCTCATGTTGATGAAATCTTTCAACAACACACATACGAAAGACTTTCGACGATATTGTTGACAAAAGATCAATTTTGTCGGTGTTTCACAATGCAACCCCTATACCCTGTTGAGGAGGAGAGACTAAGAAACAAGTGTTGTTTAGAGGCGACAGGTGGAAGGTATAAGGGACGAGTATATGGAGTTGGACATCTGGATTCTCAAGATGATTGTGTTCAGAGTTACTTAAAACATACACAGGCGTGTTCTAGTCAACAAGTTCCTTTGGAAGATATTAATGAACTTCAACAACGACTAGCAACTACCGAGGATCGAATGTCCGAGAAAAATCATGAAATGAGTACTCAATTTCAAAACCAAATGCAAACTTAATTCCAAAACTTCCAAATTTTACTTGGTACACTCATGTAGTATCCTCCCACCTCTTGTAGCAGTTGCTGCATAAAATATTCTTCAATCACCAAACACTCAACAACAACAAAATCAAGAGCTGGAGGACAATCCACAAGTGCAACATGATAATGAAGGCCAAATTAATTCACCTCGTCCTTATACTGATTATTAGACTTAGGGAAAACATTATGTTATATCAAGAACCTTTATATTAGTATGCTTGGATGTTTATGTAAGGTTTGGATTATGGTAGTTTTAACTTAGATAAAACATTATGTTTTTGTAAGGTTTGGAAAACATTATGTTATATTAGGAACATTGCATGTGTTATATGTGCATTATTTGTTACTCCTAAATATAAGCATTATAATTTTTCTACATAATGTGTTGATACAATATTAATTTGAACTGTATCAGAAAATATACTTAGGATAAATCGCAGGACAAACAATCCAAAACCAAAAGCTTTAAAAAAAGGTAATTACCTACAAATATATCGGTAGGTAATTACCTACCTACGTATATATCGGTACGTAATTACCTATGAATTCCAATATCCATAGGTAAGCGTTAGCTACAATCATATTACTTATGGATTTCTGTCCATAGGTAATTCGTAGGTAAATTTGTTTTGCCTACGAATTTTGGACATTATATACGGATTTGTGTAGTAGGTAATACCATTTTTTCTTGTAGTGGTTGATGTATGTGTTCTTGAAATAATATTTTTTCTTCTAAAGGTAATTATTATTAAATTTATCAATGATATGTTAGAACTGTACTAATTAAGTCACATATTTAGGACAATATATATGTTGACCTAATTCATGGTTGGAAATATTAATCACATAAATCTATAAATAAGAGATATATATTTCACTTATTGTAGCTTAAGATGTCCAATTTCTCAAACTATTGTAACACATTTTCATTACTAGAAGACATTTTTTTATTATGTTTAATCATGTATGCATTAGATACAAGGTTAATTGTACACTAACAATATTTTGAAATAGACTATAGTAGAGTTTGATGTATTTAAATTATTGTTTATCAACATGTTCACTATGTGTTCTTTTTGAAGGATTGTTTGATGGAGAGAGAGAGGAAAGGATTGGATAAATTTGAGAGTGAAGTTGATTTAAAAGTATTATAAAATTATATTTAGATGAGTTAGAACTATTTTTTTAATTTTTATTCAATGAATGAAATTAAAAAAAACATAATTATTATTTAAAAATATAAAAAATACAATATACTTGGTATGAAAATCAATTAAATATTTACATATTCTTGCAAAACAAAAAGAAGAAGTCAAAACAATTGCATGAAGTCGGATCCAAACCAAGGGAATTGTTCCAAACTCCATGGATGAAACATGGAATCATTCTATGGTGGAGGGAATCATTCCAAACCACGTTACACAAGCATGGAATCAATTCATGGTGGAGAGAATTGATCCAAACCACGTTACAGAACCTTGAAATCGATCCATAATGGAGGGAATCATTCCAAAACACACTACACAAGAATATGAAATTGGTTTCATCTCTCTTAATAACGATTCCACTCTTTCTACAATATTTCAGAATCGTTCAATGCTTCGTCTTCTTCATTTTTGTCACCGTGGACCTACACAACATCAATCACCAATCCTCCATTATTGACACGGGTTCTTCACCATAAACAATGGTCTCTTCTCCATTTCATCAAACTCAACACACCACAACACATATGTGCATGAAACGTGAGTTCATACAAGGGTAATTCGGTAAATGATTATTGGTCATCCTCAAATCATCACACATATAACAATATGGGATTTCAGAGCAATCCCGCTATTCATCACTTCCAAACTCCTCTACTCACACCCAAACAAACACAATTATTATACTTGAATCATCGCTTTCCTAATTTCCTTTACATAGTAAATTTGTGCAAAATAACACTGCATAAATCATATCCTAATTAGGTGTTTACTCACAGGAAATTCATACAGATTTAATGAATCTTTACTATAAATATAAATGACAGGAATTTACTGGATGAAGAATTTATAACTACTTTAAACTATAATGCATCGATGCTTCAACTTGGGTCACATATCCATATCCGACATGTATCGTGTCCGATACTTTAATGATACTTATCAATGAAGTATCTAATTTATAAAGTAGTAGTACGCTACAATATAATCTTGAATAGTGACAAATTTTAGTGACAAAAATAATTAGTCACTATTAAGTAACCAAATTGACAACTAAAATAGTTCCAAAAAAATTATAACTGGTCTCTAAATTGGTAATTAAAATATTTTCAATGATAAATTGATTTTTAAATTGTCACTAACATTAGCTACAAGGTTTTGACTACCAAAATAATTGGTCTCTAATTAGAAAATTTGGCTTCACACATTAACATTCATATATTTATTATGTTTATAAGAATTATTGTACACTTTTCATTATTCATATATCACGTATCTATCACGTATCGTATCCTATTATTTTAAAAATAAACGTATTGACATATCGGATACATGTCATATCTAATACTAAACACTTATAATTCATAGGCTTAATTATAACTTTTTAGTCTTCTTATTTATTTAATTTCATTTCATTATTAGTAAATGGTTGAACCGAATCTCAGTTTTCAAAAAGTAAAGATACCACTACTTTTTACTCAAATCAACCCAGGTAATAAATAATATTAATATTTTTAATTTAGATATAATATAATTTAGAAAAAAGTTATTTGATATTATTTAACAACCATTTAACAATTTTTATAAAAATAAAATAATCTTATTAAAAAATAATTTTTGAAATTAAAAAATATAAAATAAATAGTACTAAAAAGATAATATCAAATAGTAGTAAAAGAAATTATGGTGTCAATTTTGTAATTTATAATTTATGACCATACTTGTTCACGAATTATAAAACTAATGGCAGAAGTTTGAACAGAAAAAACCTTATGGATTTGTTTTTAAAAGTTAAAGGAACCTGATGTCATGTAATCTTAAAAGGTCATATTGTTGTATTTTATAACCAATGCATAATGATAAATTGTAAAATTAATAACATCATTTTTTTTTTTCCATTTTAACGTGTCATGTGCTTTATTTTCTTTCAATTCTAATAACATTATCTAAGGGTTTGAAATGATACCAATAATATAAAATTTTATTGAGATTGCAAAATATCATATATACTGAGACCAAGTCTAGTTTATGTCTCTTAAGATGCATGAATAGACGGAAGATTCCCGTTGAAAATAAGGAACCGAATCTGTGCCAATAAAGAAGCATGCTTTACCATTAACCACCCACATAAAATTTTAGAAAAAAAAAAACATCAGAAAATTATATTATGTCTTCAAAAAGTTAAAAAATAAAAGTTTCTGCGAGAAAAAGACAATATTTAATATATAAAAAAATACATTCACTGGGTTATTTTGAAAAGCATTATAAAGTATTTAATGTGAAATATTTATATCTATTTTGCTTGTGTCATCATAACTACATAATAAAATACGTAATAAATGTAAAATAATTTTGAATGCTGAAATGTTTATCTCTTCAATATAATTAATAAAAACGTAATCTTAAAATCTATTAACGTGTCATGCTGGGGAAGACATAATAATTCAAGTTGATAATGTATATTCTTGAGTCAACTTGGTTTCGCAAAGTTTCAAAACTTAAATAATTAGCGAGCAATTACTTTCAATATCCCATAATATGTTATGTTCCTCCTTATTATTTTATATTTATATTCTTTTTCCGCAAAAAGAATCCTATAAGTGCATGTCTCATATGGATAAGAGTTAAATTATATTTTTATTTTGTAATTGAAATTTAAGTTTATTGTAATAATATTAGAATCAATTACTATAATTTGAAATATGGTTTGTTTTTGGAGTTTTTGTAACAATTTTGTCTTCGGAAAAAAATGTCTGAGTTAAAAGAAGATGTATTTGAATTGTTCTTCTCTTGACTCTTATACAATTTAAAACTATTGTACATAGGACAACAAATCTCCCCATTGAAATATAATAGATACAAATGTTTATCTGTGAAACCTCTTTTCATTTTCATATGACATTGAAATTCCTCAAATATGTTGAGATAATATTATTAAGTTGTTTTATAGGAATCAGCCACGACCATTTTGGCCAATGGCTTGGTGGTAACATCAAGTTTATGGTGGAACGAAAAAAAAAAAAAGATTCCTTTGTATCACCTCTCTAGAGAAATGAAGTAGAGAACTCTGAAAACAATTCCTCTCCAATGTCAACAACCTCTAACTAGGACTATTTTTAGGGAAAGAATAAAAGGAGGAAGAAGAGGAAGCCATTAGTGATGTACCTAAAGGAAAATGGTGATGATGGTGATGAACGATGATGAAAAAATGTAAAGTGCTCTAATAAAAGTTCCCAAAGAAACCATGGAAATTGGAAAGGTAAAATGATGAAACAAGTAATGTAAGGGCGCAAGAAAGTTCAAACGTTATACATGAAATGCCATTACTTTTGAGATGTGTAACACCCCATTTAATTAATAAACGTAATTTAAGGAAGCGTCACATCAAAATAATATAGTAGCACAGTCTTGGAGTTTAAACATAACTCCTTACAACTATCCAAGGCACATAACGATGTCACACTAAACCAGATACAAATATTTAACGGAAATAAAACGGAAATTTAAAGGACAACCAATACATAGGCCATGGCCCTAAAATAAGATCCAAAACAGTAGAATCCAGCTCAGGTGGGCTACACAGCGGAACCATCACCTCTCTGTGGACCACGGGTGTTTCTTGTATATGCTCACATCAATAAATTGATGATAATCGCAAAAAGAGAAAACCACACATACAGAACATACAACAAACAAACAAAAGGTAAGTTAGAGTAAAAAACAGTTGATCATACAATCACATGCTATTTCGCAGTCCAAGCAGTATATGTCATCCAAACATGTTATGACTCCCCAAGCAATACACTAGACTCAGACTCAACTCATCTAGATACATATAATCTAGTCGGATTCAGCGAATGCTTGCACTTGTGGTGGATATCTATGCTCACCCCTGAGTTGCTCACCCCCGAGGTAAGTGTTACAAGTGTTACAATGTCTCAATCCCCCACAAACAAGATTAGCCCTTAATGACTTTCAAGCCTCCTACTACTCTCACCACAAGAGTCAGTCCACTCTAAGTGAGACTAACTGACTCCTTAGAGCGCCAGGATGCAACCTTACCTTGAATCCTTACCAAATTATATAAATGGGGCACCACCATGAATCTCCACTAACAGGGTTCATGGAATTATGTCCCGACCACTGAAGCACGACCCTAAAATCTCACCTAGAGATTTCAAGGAATTACGCACTGACCACAGACCAATCAAAATCAAATGATAAAGGGATACTCATCATGCATATAAATTTCATGCCATTCTCTGTAACCAATCCTCATTCATGTCACATGTGAAATTCATACCAACTCATCATCCTCCATCCATGAATATAGAATTTTATCTCATATCAATACCACGCCACTTTCATAACCAACCATTTCATGTTCATTACATGCCAAGAATTATCCAAATTCATCATTCACAACTCATACACCTTCCCACTCATGCATATTCATTCACATCATGCCATTATATAGTAATTCAATCAAATACATGCCAAACATCCAAGAACAGAGAAAATATCAAACCAGGACGCACTCTCGCCCAGCTCTTCACTCAGGCCAAAGGGTCTCGCTCAAGCGAGAGGGTCTCTCGCTCAGGCAAGCTCCCTTCGCCTAGGCGAGAGCTCGATAATCTGGAACAGTGGCCTCTACACATTCTCGCTTAAGCGAGACTCCTCTCGACTGAGCGAGACGCTCGCTCGCTCAAAACTGAGCTGGTCGCCTGAGCGACCACTCGAGTGAAAAGGCTTGGGCGAGTCTCTAATCATCTCGCCTAGGCGAGGCAAGCTCGCTTAGGCGAGATTATCAGCCATCGCCATTGTTCACACCTGCATCAGCCACATACATATGTCAAACAAAATAACCAGACAAATCCAGGCATCCATAACAGTACTCAACTCAAAAATCATGAAACCAAGAATAGTACAAACCAATCTCACACCAGACAAAAGGGTTCTAGCTTCCCTTACCTGGAAATAAGCTAGCACAAGACTCCTAAACCACAACTAGCGAGCACAGCAGCCCTGAGGTTAGCTCAGGAACAACTTACGGAGCTAGAAAAATTTGAAGGACAATAGGGACATAAGTTACCCAGAGTAATAGTAGCAGAAAATGAAAGCACGGATGAGGAAACACTTACGTGGAAGAAATGAACTGGTTCGAACTTGATTGACCAAGGTGATACCAAACCCTAGCAAAGAGGGAGACGACTGCAGCTCTAAGATTTTCTGAAAGTGAGTAGAATGAGTGTGTTAGGGCAGACTTAGGGTTTGGTTTCTCTTTTGGGCCAACTCTTAGGCCCATTAGATTTGGAGCGACCCTTAAAGATTAGGGCTGAAATAATAAGGCCTTACAAGATGTGTTAAAGGTAAGTTCATCATTGTAACACCCCATTTAATTAATAGCGTAATTAAACGAAGCATCACGCTTGGATAATATCTTAACGTAGTCCCGGAGTTTAAAAGTAACTCCATACAACCAACCAGAACGCAAAACGGTGCCAAGAGAAACAATTACAATTATTCTACAGTAATCCAAATGCAAATTTAAAGGACAATGGTATATGAGCCGTGGCCCTAAAAGAAAGATCATAAATCAGGATCCAGCCCAGGCGGGCTACATAGCGGAGTCACCGTTCCCCTGTTGACCGCGAGAACCTCTCGCTTCTGCTCACATCAATAAATTGATGATCATCACAAAAGAGAAGTACCACACACAAGACAATTAAACAAGCAAAGGGTAAGCTAGAGCCAAAAACCATTTCATCAAAGAAATCAAATGCATATTCACAGTCCATTATACATACGTCACACAAGCATGTTACGACCTTCCAAACAATACACTAAGACTCGACTCGACTCATCTGGATACATATAACCTGGTCGGATTCAGCGGACGCTTGCACTTGTGGTGGATACCTCTGCTCACCCCCGAGTTATGTGTTACAAGTGTTACAATGAAATAATTCCCTCACGCACAAGGTTAGCCCTTAATGAGTTTCAGGCCTCCTGCTACTCTCACCACAAGAGTCAGTCCACTCTAAGTGAGACTAACTGACTCCTTAGAGTGTCAGGATGCAATCCTTACCTTGAATCCTTACCAAATTATATAGATGGGCCACCACCATGGTCACCCACTAACACGGGCCATGGGATTACGTCCCGACCACTGAAGCGCGACCCTGAAAGTCCCACCTAGGGACCTCAAGGAATTACACACTGACACAGACCAATCATTCTTAATCAATCAAACGGATTCAACATGCATACACACATATATACATATACATCACATACAATTTCTCATAATTCACCTCTTTCGTATTCCCAGCCAAACCATACCAACTCATTATTCTCGAACCATGAATATGGAACTCCGTCTCATATCATTATCATGCCACATTGATACCAACCCTTTCATGTCTCATGTCGAACTCATACCAAACTCATCATTTCAATTCCATGAATCATCTCATACATATATCATACTCACATCATGTTAAAACACATAAATCACAACTCATACACCATCCCATTCATCAAGGTCATTTAGTTCATATTCTTAAAGATAATACCCATACAAGCATATTGTCAACATTTGAAATCAAGGAAAACATCAAGGCCAACCACCTTCTCGCCCAGCTTCTCGCTCAGGCAGAAGGGTCTCGCCCAGGCGAGGAGGACCCTCGCTCAGGCGAGCTCCCTTCGCCTAGGCGAGAGCTCGACTTCCAGAACAGTGGCCTTGCATGCATTCTCGCTTAGGCGAGACTCTCCTCGCCTAAGCGAGACGTTCGCTCGCTCAAAAATGTAGTGGGTCGCCTGGGCAACCATCCGTGGAAAAAATAACTTAGGCGAGCCTCTGTTAATCTTGCCTAGGCGAGACCAGCTCACTTGGGCGAGTTTATCAGTGCTCGCCACTGTTTTCACCTGCAGCAGACACATTAGCATACCCAAACAATAAACCAACCATTTCGTACATCCATGACAACAGGCAAATACTCAATCAATCATGAAACCAACAGCAAACAACCACAATTACCCCAAACAATAAGGAGGATTCTAGCTTCCCTTACTTGGAAGGGGTTCGTACGGGACTTCGACACTGAATCACAGAGCACAACAGTTCTAGAACCAGACTCGCAAACTGGAAATATCGGACAAAAACGAGTTATTACAGGGCTTCCAACTGTGACCACGAAAACTATACTAGAAATGGCGGTAGGAATTAAAAGATACTTACGTGAGCAGAATCAAGGTCAAGCCAAACGTGAATCTGAGGGAACTTTGAAACCCTAGCAGAGGACAGCAGCAGCAACTCAAGGAGGTGTGGTTTCTGTTTTTACGAAAGTGACCATAGGTTAGGGTTTGGGGCATAGTAGGTCTGTTTTTCCTTTTTGGACCAGCCCTAAGACCCAATAGTTAGGGACAATCCTAAGAAAAGGGGACAGAACGAAAAGTGGACCATACATCACTCTATAATTTGTAATTTGTGTAAGTGCCGAAAACAACTAAATATAAAAATATGATTATGTTTTGTTTAAATAACAATGACTACGCACAACACATTATTACACATTATAAAAGATGAAAGTACTTTTTCTAATAAACAATATAATATTATACATTCTTAATTTACGTGTGACAAAGTCCAGACACATAAAATGTTAATACTTTAGTGCATGTAAATGTAACAAGAGCATGTAATGTAATGTCATGTGAATGTTAGCAACCTAAAACCTTAAAGAGAAGATGTAAGTTGATGGGAAAATATGACACTTTAGTGCAATTTTTTTTTTTTGTTTTTCGTTAAACATATACCATTTTATTTTATACTTTTTATATACAGGATTGGTGCACCCACCCAAGTGCTCCGTTATTATACATTTTTTTCTTACAGATCAAAATTTTTCCTTAATCTCGTTTTGAATATCAAAATACTTTATAAAGTAAAAAAAAAATTATTTGATTGTTTAATATACTATTGAGTTTTACTTAGAGTATTGAATGTTCAATTTTCATTAATCTAACATAATTTATTATTTTCCGGAGCATCCAAAGAAGATTTTTGTTAATAATACCTTTCTCAATAGAGAATATTGTGAAAGTAATTAAAAGTATCAATCTAAAATACAATTTTCAAAATTTATATATCTGAAGTGAAGTAATCGATCGGTTTATAGGATTGATAAAATAATATTTATCAACTTTATGAAGTTACACTTTTCTATTTTTTTACTATTATTTATTATTATTATTAGAATGATATATTAATTCATTTATGTATCAAGAATATTTGCGACTTCAAATATATTAGTTTACCTTGAAATTTTGATTTGCATGAAAATTGTGTTAGTGAGTAAAAAAAAAAAAAAAATTTCCACCTTTAGGAAGACTTATTCTAAAATTATAAAGAAAATTGAAAAAAAATTCTTCGTTTTAAAATCGTTTTCCGAATTCGGTCTACCTGCATAATTCATCTTTCCGAAATCTACTCATCCCAATAATTTATAAATAAAATTGCACCTATTTTCATAAAATTTTGTAATTTGAGAGGAGAGAATTGAGTAAACCAAAACTATCCTTTGCAGAAAACAAAAACAAAAACACACAAAAGAAATAATCTAGAAAGAGAGCAATATAATGATATAGTGAACAGTAATAATATATTAATTATAAATTAACAAATGGTACATATATTAAAGTATCACTATCTCCATCTACAAATGCTAAATGTATATATAAATAACCTTTCCCACCCAAAAAATAATAATATTAATACGAAAAAACCTAATTAACAACACTGGTATATATATAACACTTGAACAGTGGCCCCAACCATATGGAAGAACCGATCCCAATCCAATCACGTGACTTGCCCCCTAAAGCTAAACACCATTATCACATCACACCAACAATTTTCCGTAACTTACGATATATGAACCACAAGATATAGGTATATATAATATGTACACATTTCATTTTTTTTTTTTTGTTTCTGGTTTTTCATAACAAGACCACACTATTATTATCAACCTCGAATCTCATTCCGTCGACCATGTTGGAGGCCACGCCATCATGGAAGCTATTTTCTTCGATCTCCATGTCCCATAGAAACCCATACCCATCATCACATTTGGGACTTATCTGAGTGATGGTGCTAGAGTTTGCATTTGTTTCCCTAGAAAAGTGAAGGAGGCCCATGAAGGAGTTGTTGTTTTGGGTTTGGCTTTGATTTTGATTTTGATGATGATGATGATGATGATGATGATTGTGATGGGGTGTGATTGAGGAAGAGAAATGGGGAAGTTGGTTATACCCAATGGTTTGGTTGGTTGGAGATGACGAAGCCAGAGTTAGGGATGGAACTGTGTTCTCATACATGAGTTGTGAGTTTAGTTTGGCACTGTTGTCTGATTTGCCTTTGTGAAACACTCTACACAAAACCCAGTCCTCCTGCAATCAACAAACAATTTTCACCTAATTACCAAGAACACACGCTTAAACAATCTTAATATCACGCGCCAAAGACAACCTTCTATTAACGAATATATTCTATTCTATCCAATTCAATCCTTTCATATACATCAACACAATATTCATATACAACCTTGTTAAATCTTAATTCAAAGCTAAACTACAATCATTAGCTTTCCATGACCTAATCTTGATTAACATTCATTGGACGTTTGAAAATGGAGGCATGTATACTAGGAGAGGTGAAATGAAAGTGAAAACGAAAACGAACCTTAGGGGGCATATGTGGCGTCTCCAACCGAAACTCGTGCATGATCCAACACGTTTTGATGCCATTCGGGGCCCTGTTCCTGTAGAACACCAAAGTCTTCCTCATCCCTACAACCTCACGCGTGGAGGGGTCGAACACCGTACGATCCTTTCCCGTGGCTTTCCAATACCCAGATGTCGTTGCGCGATTGGTCCGGTAGCCGGTTGCATATTTGCGATCACGAAAGCTGAAGAAGTACCATTCGTTTGCGTTAAGCTTAGCCACCTCTGTAGAGCACGCATGCATGAACACATGATGGGTCAGTTTTTGGTAGCAAATGGACAAAGCATGACTAAGGTAGGTATATATAATACCATCAAAACGCATAGGTTTATAGATATATAGATATATAGATATGTACTATCATTATGTACAATATTAATTGTCTTCAACAAATATAATTATTAGTATTATCACCATAATAATTAGGTCTTCTGTGTAATCACCATCACATGTCACCTAGCATAAATCACATACCATTTTCGATTTTCAATCCAATCAGATAAACATTACCTAAACACGTAGTTTTAATTTGCTTAATTATACCATGTATATGTGATTGCGTAGCCTCTGAGGTTTCTCACACTGCTTTTTACCTTCTTTTTACCCCTTTTTACTTCACATTAATTTGTGGACTATATGATTACGTAAAAACAACAAAAGGTGCTGTAATCTTTCCTTTTAGTGTGTGTATTCAGTCACCATTATATTATGTACTGTATATTCATCGTAAGAATTATTTTTATTTTAAAATTGTATAATATGCATAAGAATCTTCACAATTGACAAAGTCGCTTAAATAGTAAATAATCATGGCCAACAAAAGTGAAGTGATCAGAGATACGAATTCAATGTTTTCGAATATTCTTAAATCATTTAGTTTGTCAATCTATACACTCAAAATATTTCCTCTCTCATAAACTAGAAAATCTATACACTTTCTCTCGCGTAAGCAAGTTAATCTCTAGGCTTAAAATGTTTAGAATCTAACTTTTTTGTTTCAATTTTAAAAAAAACATAATATCAATGCAATATATAATTGACATAAATAATTGAATTATTTCAACAAATATATAGATGTTTTGTTTGTTTTATTGTGAGAAAAATAATCGTTTATTTTTTTATGAACAGCATGGAGAAATTTTAGAAGGTAAACAATTATTTTTCTGGTGAATAGATATTTCAAACGTTAATTATCTATAGATGTGTGGAGATGATTGAAATGATAATCATACAAGCATGAATAAGACCAATCAATCCATGTAGAGGGCAAATAATTACATTATATATATATATATATATATATATATATATATATATATATATATATATATATATATATAT
>Ga0214544_1010556_pt1 | contig 13487 bp, 6 predicted proteins | sample CNSS3metaG_FD_160074 | JGI IMG/M metagenome (GOLD analysis project Ga0214544, IMG submission 160074) | Root nodule microbial communities from cowpea collected in UCLA plant growth center, Los Angeles, California, USA - CNSS3 | ecosystem: Host-associated > Plants > Roots > Nodule | place: USA...
GTGATGAAGATGAAAAAAATGCATCTGTCATCTAAAATTGAGAAACTTCATGAGAATCCAAATATTGAAGAAAACGAAAAATAACTCTCTAAGGTTCCTAAAGTTACATATAATGAATTTGAAAATACTTTAGAACGTGATCCGGGAAAGCGTCTTCAAATTTAACAATACCCACCAAATTAATTTGATGAGGTACGAAAGGCTTATCCAAAATGGGATCCATATCAAATGTGTTTAGAAAATTATCCATTGTTATATTGTTTAGATTCTATTGTCATGAGTGCTTATTTTGAATAAAAAAAATAATATAAAGAAATTGATTTTTTTTTAATTAAAAGAAATTAATTTTTTTTAATTAAAAAAATAATTTATATATAACAAATATAATTTGGCCCCCCTAGAATTTTTGGTCAAGTTCCGCCACTGCATATATATATATATATATATATTAGTAAAAAACATTCTGATCTAATTTTTTCTAAGCTACACATTTGTCTTATCTTCTGTCTTCATTCCTCGCGTCTCAAGTATTGGTACTTTGTCTTCTTCCAAGTACATCCCTTGACATTCTTCTCTTTCCTTTCTTTGAAATTAGGCATATACACCAAACCCTATAGACAGTGACGTTTATGGTATGTTTGTTGTCAAAATAAGAATATTACATGGCAGTTGAGGTTTATTAACTTTTAAGAATTGAATTTTATTAACTACTAAGAATTGAAATTTATGGTTTCGTATGGGTTTTCTTATTTAATTGATTTTCTGGTTTATTATTTTAATGTTGCATGAATTTCGTATGAATTGAAAATTACTATCTATGACTTCTATCATTTTAATAAAATTTTTGTTTTTTATTTTATTATTTCATGAGTTTCGTATGCATCAAAAACCACTAACGTATGAGTTTTATTATTTTAATAGCAGAGGACACAAATTTATGTATACTCACTTTATAAATTGTTTTTACAATGAATTCTTTATAGTAGAAACATTAAAAAGTCACGTGATTTTGTGATTTTGTAATATTCTAAATTAACAATATCTATGAATTTATATAAATTATCTAAATATGTATTGGTTTGTTGCGTGAAGAATAAGTGAAAAATGTCTCTAATGTTGGTGAATCAATTGTAGGGGAATCAAATAATGTTCCTATAAGTGATGAAGTTAATAATTTCTTTAATATTTCAATAAAAAATAAACTACAATATAAATTGTTAGTGATTTTTTATTTGCTTATTTTTAAGGAATCAATCGGAGAAAGGGGACTTGTTGATTGAAGCACTAATCAAAGAATTTCTATTGTGTTGAACGTCATTTTAGATGTATTTTATTTTATTTTATTTCAATTTATGATTAAATATTTGGTTTTTAAATAATTTTGTAAATACTCGCGAGTACCCGTGGATACACAAAAATAGACGAGTACTCACATAACGGATGCCCGACATATATAGGTACAAATATGAGACGGATAATAGAGTATGTGGAGCTACTATCTTACCTTACCAGTCCGAATTCCTAGATATCACTCTCAAATGATGGAGATTCACTACAAAGAAGTATCTCATGAATATACCATTTTCAACGTTTTTACTTGATAAGTGAGTCAAATATATCCAAATTTAATGAAACATTTCTCTCTTCTCTTTTAGAAATTATTATATGCTTCACTGCATTTTTAATATATTTTATAGGTTTTAATAAATTTAAGATCCACTATATATGATTAATTTATATTTGGAGTACCTAATATTTTTACGACATAAAACGTTTTGTTCAGTGTTCTGCCAATATTTGAACTATATTTAGTCAAGTAACATATTTTTTTATTATAGAAATGAATGTGTTTTCAATATTCTTGAAATGGTTTGTCATCACATATGTTAAGATATAAAAAATTCAGCATTATTTTTTTTTCAGAAGAAGAAACAAAGGATCAGCGAACCACTGTCTTTTTCGATGCAGGTTTAGGTTTTCAATGAATCTTTGTCTCTTCTCTGAACCAATGAGCTTAATTACGATGGGACCATAGGCGACTATGCAATAACCATTGTCTTCTTCGACGCAACAGGTTTAGCGTTTCAATGAATCTTGTTTTTGTTGAAAGTAGTTTTTCTTTGTCTCTTATCTGAACCAATGAGCTCAACTGGGATCATAGAAAGCAATGCATCGTGCTCTGTTCATATCGTAAAAACTTAGCAATTTCTCTGCAACGTCTCCGATCAGAGGTTTTTGTGCAGTGATTCCAACTTAGCAATTTCGTCATGTACCTGGAATCTATATTCATGCAGAATGACGCAGCAGGTTTCAGGTTTTCAATGAATTTTGTTTTTGTTGAAAATCGTTTTTCTTTGCCTCTTTTCTCAACCAATAAGTTCAACTGGGACCGGCCGAAAGCAATTACAGATTCAGACAACATGTAATGATAGTAAATATTGCATTATTGCTAAGTTTTTTAATCTGAATTTTGTTTGTGTTTTTTATAATGTATACTTCGATACTTCAATTCATTGGCAACACCAAATTTAACCTTTCGTTTCTATTTTTTTTTTATATTTAAAGTTTAAAACAATAAAAATTTAATTATATTAATTATGTTAGTTTGATTATATCTCTTGAAAACTTATCACAAAAAAAATTATCACCAAAAAATAATAGAAGATTTGTTACAATTTTATATGAAAGCGCAAAAGAAGAAACAAAATTTGGTGACTGTTGCTTCAGTCGGGATTGCATTTGTGCATAATGGCTATTGGCAACGGTTTTCAGCCTTTCAATATATAGCATTTTTTTTTCATTGAAAACTGCAATCTTTCTGAATCATTAAATGAAGCAATTTACTGCTGTGTTTGTTTCAATATGTATTTATTTATTTATGCACAATAACGGAGCAGGTTTAGTTTTAAGTTTCCAATGAATCTTTGTTTTTGTTGAAAACGGGTTTTCTTTGCCTTGTTTTCTGAACCAATGAGCAGAATTACGATGGGACCATAGGAATCAAATCACTGTGTTCTGTTGATATCTAAGGTGAATTGAACGTGCAGACTTAGACGTTGGTTCTTTGCCTCTTTTCTCAACCATTGATCTCAAGTGGGACCATAGGCTGAAAGTAAATACAGATTCAGACTACATGTAATTATAGTAAATATGTATCATTAATGCTAAGTTTTTAAATCTGAATTTTTTTTGTATTTTTTATGCACACAAGGAATCACATGCATGCAATTATTAACGATATTATGTTTTCTTAAAGTATATAATTCATTATTAGTAATATGTGAAGTTATTTATAAAAATTATTATAATAAATAATTTAATAGTTCAATTCATTGAGTCAATTTGTATGGCAAAACATATATTCTAGTATTTCAAACTTATACCTTTGTCACGGTTTAAGATTAAAAGGGGACAATTTGTATTGCAAAACATATATTCTAGTATTTTAAACTTATACCTTTGTCACGGTTTAAGATTAAAAGGGGAATATATATTTAAGTTGTCTTTGATATCAACTTCTAAAATAATGTAGATTATTACCGGAACATCAAATTTAACTTTTTCGTATCTATTTTTTATTTAATTTTAAAGTTAAAAATAATATTACATATATTTGTTAGCTTGAATATCTCTCGAAACTAATCGCCGATCAATAATAGAATATCGGTTACAATTTTATATGAAAGACAAATTTGAGTATCAATATTTATTTTCTTTAAGAATATAATTCGTTATCCATTAAGAGACTGTTATGCTCGATCACTCCTTTCAGAGTATTGTCTATTTTTTTGGAGTTTGAAATTTCCTTAAATTTTGTCATTAAAAAACAGTGTATTGGATGTAAAATATATTTAAATTGTTTTTAATCTCAACTCTCAAACAATATAAAATTATTGAATGTATTGAAACATTGAATTTCTTTTTTGTATTTTTCTTTTAATTTTAAAGTTTAAACAATTACTAATTCAAAGTAATGTTAGTTTGATTATATATCATGAAACTTATCACCAAATCTCTTACCATGTAATCTTACACTCTGTGAAGAAATTTAGTGAAGAAGACACAAAGTACAAAAGAAGAAACAAAATTTAGGAATATTTTTTTACTCTTTCACTCATTCCAACTTTGCAATTTGGTCACTGTTTTTTATTTTTATCAGCAAAAATATGTATAAATATATTATAGAGTATTTAGAGTACTCTAACCCTTATACATATATACTTACAAAATTTTCTAAATACATAATATGTATATAATATACTTAAATTTGTACTTTAAGGAAAAAGTCTACGAAAATTATAACAAAACTAACACAAACTCGGCAATTTGGTCACCCTTGCTTCACTTAGGATTCGTAGAATGGCTATTGTCAACTGTATTCAGCTTTTTAGTGGCATTTTTTTATTGAAAACTGTATTTTTTTTAACTAATGAAGAAACAATTAATTTGAATGTGCATGTTCACTAAAAAAACTCCTAATTAATATTACTAAAAAAAATCATATTTCTTGTTAATTTTGTTTTGAAACTTTTTTTTTTTCAGGAAATACTTACAAATTTTGTTGTGAAAAAAAATTTGCAAGAAATTGCTACCAATTTTCTTTCAAAATATTTTGTATAAAACACTTTTCGTAACAAACTTTGTAGGAAATACTTGTAAAGTTTATAATTTTGTAGGAAATGATTTCCCACGAAGGAATTACCTGCCAATTAAAATTCTTAGAAGAAATGACAGAAAAAAGTCTTTTCTTGCAAATTTTTTAATAAATTTGCAAGAAAAATCTCATGTAATACGAGAATTTCTAGTAGTAAATAATCAATTTTAGTGACTAGGAATTGTTAGTAGCTATAGTTACCAAATTCGATAGGTAGTAAGGGTTGGTGGAGGGCAGGGTATTAGTGATTCACGCATGCCTCCTCCTAAACCATTAACTAGTTTGTAGCCAAGTTAGGTTTAAGAGGTGGTTTTGTGATTTTTAAGTTTTTAATTTAGTTTCAAAATTCACTTAGTCAAGTTTATCATATTTAAGCAAATTTTAGGTCATTTGCATGACATAATTTTTATGTTACTTTATTCAAGCATTTCATCAAGCACTTGGTGAAACCATACTCTTCATTGAGGCATTTTGTCAAACAGTTTTTGATTTTGTATTTAGGCTTAAAATTATGACAACCTAGTACCTAGAAAACATTCGTGGCATGTTTTAAGGATAGAATTTGTTTTAAATTGTTGTTAAAGATTGAATAGGTATAGTTCTGGTTTTGTGGTTTGCATCTACCTAGATTACCGCATTTTAGGTTGAAAGAGTCTTTATACTTGTGGTAATTCAGCCATGCATACATAGTTTGAATAGGTTTTCATAAAGAGTTAGTGTTGATCACTTTTTTACATTTTACCTTGTTTAGACTTGTGCTATAATTGAAATTCTTCTTTGTGTGATACACTCATGAAAATGCTCTTACTCTTAAATTTAAACATTTGACCTTAGTGTTAACTTTCACTTTGGAGGTTCAAAACCATGCACAAGTTGTTGGAAACCTCTGAAGACAATTAAATACACTTGTGCATAGTTGATTGAAGGAGAATTAGGGTAATTTTCTGCAGCTAATCAAACTACTGCAGAAAAGAATCATTGAAGAGTTTAAGTTTGACTGCATAGTTGACTTTTTGTCTTGAAGCTCAAATGCAAGTTGTACATGTTGGAGACCTTTAAAAGAGATATCAAGTGAAGTGTTGAAGGCAAAAAGAACCATTGGATTGTACTTAACAAATGCACATGGCAATGAAAAAAAAATGGTAGCCTAGAATCGTGAAATGCACATCAATCACAAAAGAACAAACAAGAAACAAACTACATCAATTCAATACTACATGACCCATTCTCTAGCATCAAAGTACATACTACCCATACTGCCCCTTACTTGCTTATTTCTCCTCCGATATGCGTTCACCTTGCACTATCAACCTTTACTCCACCACTTTGTCTCTGGACCCAGACCGGTGCAGCAACAACCGTCAACCAACTTCACAAAAAAATAATTCTTCAAGTCTAGCTTTAAATTCAAACCAATTGGAAAAAAAATTAAACAAATTCAACAAATTGAACACTGATTCTCAATTAAAACACGTCCAATTGGATTGAATATCCCGTGAAAACAACACTCGCCCAAAACGCACCTGTTTGATCCTACCGAGAGAGGTGGTGGTTGCGGCGAGCTCGAGGGGAAGTAACTGGCCAAGGAGAAATGAAACTCCTCTTCCACGAGCTGGAGGGTACGTGTGCCTTCTACTTTCTTATGGTGGCTCACTGGCGAACAGAGTGGTAGGGCAGCGGATTGGCAAGGCTTAGATGAAGAATTGACAGAGGGCTTAGTGGCGGAGTGAAATTGGGGCAAATGAAAGGGAAAATGGAGGACAGAAATTAGGGCTTAGATGAACGATTGTGGTAGAGAGAAAAGGGAAAATGGTAAAGAAAGCAAACGAAAGTGAAATTGGGGGAGGGAATGTCAATTGAAATTCTGATTTAATTGACAACATTACCGATGACCAAGATCTGTCGGTTAATCCGTCGATAAACCTACTTTACCGACAGATAATTCTGTCGGTAAACCTACTTTATCGATGGATAATTCCGTCGGCACATTCAAAACCAAAATTTGTCGGTAATTTCGTCGATAAAGTAAGTCACCAATATCATTCACGCCTTTACCGACGGATTTAAGCCGTCGGTAAAATCAAGAGTATGATCCATCGATAAATCCGTCGGAAAGTTATCATTACTGATGGAAGAAAATCTGTCAGGAAAAGCCCGTTGGCAATAAGATTGTTTCTTGTAGTGACGTATGTTGTCTCATTTTTTAAAAATTGTATTGGAAATCTATCACCACATTAGATGCAACCTTGTCCAACCATCGTTGTCAATTGTAATAGTTAAAAAAAATATCAAAATTAGAGGAATAACCTATGAGCTCGCCCATTGGCAGGTTAGATTGGCTACCTCAGCCCGCTTCCTCTAAACGGGTTGGCCCAACCTGGTCCATTTTCATAGGGTCTAAATTGGATTGGGTTAAAATTGGTCGGACCAGTTCATTTTGCCATCCCTAATTTGATATTTGAAATGACCTAAGTTAGACAGGAAATCATGTGTAGAAAAAATGTTGAAACTAATGTAATATTGAAGGGATGAATTAGATATTAAGTGTAGAACTGTCAAAATGGGTAACTCAGCCCAACTCGACTCAACCCACCATGGGTTAATCATTTAGTGAGCCAACCCAACTCGACTCACTTATTAGCGAGTGTGAAAAAAATTCGAACCCAGTCCGATCCACATGAGTTAGTGGATTAAATAGGTTGACTCATGAGCTCGCTTAATTAAAAAAAATACAATTATTTATTTATTTTTATTTCAGTCAAAACTAAGTTATAATTAAAATTAAAATTTAAATAAACTTTAATACAATCCAAATACAAACCAAAATTACAAAAATACAAGTTATCTATGTGTTCAAAAAAACAACTTTAGATGACCTAAATACAAAACCCAACTTAAAAAAAAAAATACTTGTGTGACTCTTTATGTGTGGGTTAGTGAGCCAACCCAGTTTACCACGGGTTCAACTCGGGTGAGCCGGGTATTAGATGGACTGGATCAAAAATCAACCTGTATCAAAGTTTGTAAAAGAATTTCAACTCAACCTGAAATCTTGGTGGGCCGAGTTGGCTCGAAGGTTCCAACAAATTTTGATAACTCTAATTAAGTGATTTAAATGAATATTTCTAGGAATAGATTATTTGTTTAGTATATATTTTTTTTTATAAAAAGATAGAAATAGAATTTGACGAAGATTATTCGGCTAGTTAATTGTATGCATTAAATTTACTCCTCCTTTTCCTTTTCTTTAAGAAGAATATTACTAAATAAATAATCTATTTCTAAATTAGTAATTTTAAACATTTAATATTAAATTATCCATAATGTTAATATTTGAGAAAAAATAAATCTATTAGTTTCATAAAATTTCTTGTTTCAAATATAATCTTAGAAAATAAAATTAAAAAAGTTATAAAATAATGTTTAAAAATAAAAATAAAATAATATGAAATAAGAAAAAAATCTTAAATTAGTGTCATGTCAGAAAAAAAAAATGTTAATTGTATATTCTTATAATGACCGGAGAAGACGATGCCCATACCTAGAGACATTTCAAAGTAATTCTCTCTTAATTGCTTCTAATGTCATTTGTTTCTTCTTCTTTTTTTCACATATAATTGTCATCACATCAAATAAATGGATATATAACTTTGACAGAATAGCTAAATATCAGTTATATTTCATATTTTTATTATTTTAACTTCAATGTTTTTAAACTATTGGAAATCACAATTCTTACTAATTGTATTTACTTTCATTCCTGTATTTACACCTAATAAATAAAAAAAATACACTATAAGTCTCATGTTAATGTGCATATTTGTGCATAATTAAACAAATTTTAATATTTAAAAAAAATTAAAAAAAGGATAGATATATTTTTTAACTATATTAGAATATATATGTTACATGACATTTAAAAAAATATCAAAACATTAGATAGAATTATATTTAATTTAGCACCCAAATATACAATTTTAAATTAAATTAATTAATTATATAAAAAAATAAAATAAAAGATAATTATTCATGAACTTCTTCAAACCGTAAAATATTATAATATAAAAAACTAAAACATACACTCTTTTTTTTTACTTTAATAGGTATCTTTATAAAAAAAAATATATTAAACACCGGAAAAAGTCATATATTTGAGACTAAAAATTTCTTTAAGCCTAATAATGTATTAAAATAAAATAAATACGTAACAAATATTTTCATACAACAATATTTAAATAATAAAATTTTGCATATAAGTTCCCAAAATTTTCTTTAATTAACAAATTTATCTTTTACATGTACCATAATAATGTATATATATATATATATATATATATATATATATATATATATATATTAAAAAAAATATATATTTTAATGAATTTATATTAGATACTAGTCTACTAGATTTTCAAAAATTATATCTCCGATAAATATATTTATTAACAAGTTATGAGACTTAATTATAGGCATTACTTTATCCGGATAATTATATAAATAAAAACTAAATAAAACTAACTAAGAATAAATAGGCTTATATCATCTTGAAAATCAAATTGAATGTTTTGTATTAAATTATTATTCAAAGAAAAACAATGCTTTAACCTTCAGAACTGATTCAATTGGATAGCTTTCTTCAAGGCTTGGATCCACTAGTTTGTGAATACCTTCTAAAGGATTACCATGTGAATTCAACACATAAACTAAAATCAACACAAAAATTTGTCTGTTTAAATATTCATGACTTAACCCCTAACACACATCAAACAATATATTCAATACACACATAAAGCAATATATTCAATTTCAATCTCAACAGGAAAATACACTAAAAACTGAACAATACAAGAAGGGAAAATGATTAAATATATATGAATTATGTCTTGAAGTATGAACAATACATGCAAAGGAAAATAATTAACTAAGAAATGAATAATAAGGGAAGGGGAAAACATGCAGAAACAAGTATTACTATCATATGTAAAGAAACAAAAAAAAATTACCATATTGGGAGACATAGTGGGAGAATGCTCGGGCACATTTAAATCTTTTAAAACTTTGGCCTTCTTTGCTTTAGATTCTTTTGATTTACTATAAAATTTATAAAATGATAATTAACATCAATTTTAAAAATTCATTAACAAACTAAAAATTCAACTAATTGATGTTAGATGTGATGAATTTACCTTTCAACATGCTTCCTTTGAGCTTTTTCCTCCTTCCGCTTTTTCTTCCTATGAGAGTTAATTTTGTCCTAAATTTGAAGAGAAAAAAATGAAACAAATTTACAATGATGCATATATTTACAATAAGCGAACAAACAATGACCTAAAATGATGTTGAATAAAACCATACATTCATATCTCTTTCATTTATATTTGGATTCCACATGCTAGAAAATTCTGGAATTGCTACTGTTGGAAAGCATGTCTACAGCTGAGCCAAAAATGTTTTAAAACCAGTAAACATTTCAGTTTTGATGGCTTCCACTTGTTCTTGTAATTTTACTTGCATCTCCTCTTGCATCTCTACTCTAGCATTCCTCTTTACTTCATCTATTATTTTCTGGATTTCAATTGTAGACTTAGTTCCCCATAAATCTATAGGTGCAACCCCTTTTCCATATGTGCGTACAAAGTCAGGTCTCTCTTTACCCAAGACTTGGGAAAATAAATCATCCTGAGTTGTGCTTTCCTCTGCTTCAGGGTGTAATGTAATGGCCTCCTCAAGCTCTGACTGAAAATCAAAGCACATCTACTTAATTTGAAAGAAGTGTCAAACAAAATTAAGTATAAATGATAGAGATGTTCATACAACAATTCTACTTGTTCCATCCTATGTCTTATTTCCATCCTTTGGCTTATGTGTCAAAAGGAACATTTCTACACGGGAGGGCTCTTTAACATCAACATTCTTCATCCTCTATTAAAATTAAAATATGTAAGATTAGTTCAACCAATTTTCCAACAAAAGCACAAGGAAAATTGTCCTTAACTAGTTTTCTTACCTCTTCTTCACGAATTTCTACAGAAGTTTTTGATCTAATGGTATGGAAAAATGTATACTTTGCTCTGTTAATTTTATTCTTCTCACTACGTTCCTTCAAAATAAAAACACTACATTAGCAAAGGAAAAATTTAATCACAAAGTAAGAAAGTAACCCAGCCAAAAGGTAGAAAAAAAGATCAAATATGTACAATTCAACATCTAATTAATATGAAAATTAACATCCAATACCAACAAACAGAAAAAAATAGCACCTTTATCGCATAAGGAGGAAATAACATAGCTAAAAATAAACTATAAATTACTATTACCTTAGCCATGTTAGATTTCCAAAACTTGAGAAGTATTTTCCACTGTTCAAGTGGAATAATGGATGGTCGATTCTTTAAATTGTACTCCTCCTTCATGTTTGGCTTAAAGAACTTCTTTTTCAAGCGACATTTGTGAGTCCTCCAACTTGAACCAATACTTTGCAAGACCCACTTTTTACCACATTCTTCTATATCAAACTTTGACTACACCAAAATATATTTGAATTAACATTAATATCAATTCAGAAATAACTTGTGTGTTCAAAATAAAATCATAAAGTCACTCCAAATGGAAATAAACAACATTTAAAAAGTCTGAAGTCCAAAGTCCAAACCTTGTTTTGACTATCCCACAAAGTCACAAGAATTGATTTCGTCTAATTAACATTTCAACATGGTTACACCATTGTCCCATCATTAACCAAAATGAAGAAGTATTCCAGACATTGCTTGTAGTAAGGTTTTCTAAAATTTAAAGGTAAATGCCATTTCACATTCATTAAACAGACGGTACTCATACTCAAAAACAAGTAAACAAAGTATCTTACGAGAAACATACTCATAACTACTAGAGAAACATTCATTTTTCAAGGAAATTAACGAATACATTGCCATGCACCCAACAATTAATAAAGATTTTGAAATCATGTTGGCTTGTCGATTGTCACATGTAATTCAAAAATCATGAAATTTCAATACAAAGGCAGATTTAAATCTAAGTGGCCCCTATAAAGAATTGCCTTCCGACAAAATGCAAGGACCTCATTTGATGATAGCACAAATCTTACCCAATGAGAAATGACTTCAACTATTGTCCCTACTACAATATCTAAATATAAAGATGTCACTATGGTGATATCCAAATATTATATGTTGTCAATTTATAAAAAAAATAATATCATAAATATCACCGATTGAAGATTTAAATATTTTAAAAATATTTTCAATATACAGTTACGAAAGAAAAAAATGCTGTAAAGAATGATGTGGCATTATCATAACTTCTAATGAGTTTGATTATAAATTAAATGACTTTTCAAAGATTTACTTGACCTTTCACAATTTTTATGTATGTATTACTTTAATTTTTGCTGTTATAAGCATTTAACTCCATTAAGTAAAACCACAAATTTATAGCTAGAGTGATGATTTGTAGTAATTTAACAACCATCAGAAAATTTGTGAAACTTCTATACACAAATTATATTTTGTAGCAGTTTTACTTCATTAGATTGAAGACACATTTAATCACTCATCTGCAGAGTATCAAAACAGAACTAAAATACATTTGTAATGTAAGGAACCTAACTCATACAGTTTCTACACAAAAGGGCCTAAATGTAAAGATAATATGAGGAGGCACTTTATCTTGTTTGATATACAGAGAGAGGAATGAAGTTACCATAATCTTAAAGAAGAGCATACTATAGAGGTGAGGGGAAACTTTAGCAAGAATCAAAATACACACAATACATACAAAACAAGATGTGTCAAACTTTATAAAATAAAAGAATTACTCGTATTTGCATCTTGAAACAAACAAAGCAAGTATGAGTTGCTTTGTCTTCATCATAAAAAATAAATAATGTTATCTTATCTTGAAACTGATCCAAAAATAGTGACAAATTTGTGTAGCTCTTAACACTAATATATTGACATTTAATGTTCAATCTTGGTCCAAAATCAATTCAGAAATAAATAGAAAGCATATATCAATGATAAGAAAAAAATGATCCTTGACTATTTGCCACATATCCTTCCAATTATCTTTCAACTCTCTCCAAGTTGTTATGTCAAAGGAGCAATGTGTGCATTCCTAGCCAATGTTCCCAAATAAGAGCTCAAGGCAGCCCTATATTGACCAATATGTTGGCCAAGAATATTTAGTGTAACTTGATGCGATCTTCATGACTCAAACCATGAGTCTTAAGACACTTTGTTGAACCCATTTTCTTCTTGATAACAAGACCTGTTTTAATAAATGACAAAAGAATAATCTTGTTTTTGTATTTTTTTTCTAAAGAATATATATTATCAAGTACTTTACACTTACTATAGCGTTAATCAAATAGGGTGCAAAGGGTGTTAGGCAAGGACTTGATGCTGTCTCCTCTAGCTCATTAAGAATTCCAGCCATTGATTCACTTGGCCATAAAGCCTTACGCTTTGAACTTCTTGATAATTAAGTGTATCTTCCATTGAGCTGGTAGCCCATGAAACTTTACCTCTTGCCCTTATTGTACCACTGTAAAAAAATAAAAACTGATGAAGGATTGACCCCAACCAAGGATGGAGGCACATGCTTAAGAAGACTAAGAATGTTTAGAAAGTAAGTTCACTAATCCTTCATCCCTTTCATTTGTGTTTGTTACTTTTGATTCCCTAAGTAGACTTAGTTGAATCAACTTTAGTTGACTTGTTGACCTTAGACTAGGTTTGACTTGTTGACTATAGTTGACTTTACTTAAGCCAACATGCTAATCTATGTTTATTTGCTTTGTAGGTTAATTAGGAGT
>Ga0214544_1010558_pt1 | contig 13485 bp, 5 predicted proteins | sample CNSS3metaG_FD_160074 | JGI IMG/M metagenome (GOLD analysis project Ga0214544, IMG submission 160074) | Root nodule microbial communities from cowpea collected in UCLA plant growth center, Los Angeles, California, USA - CNSS3 | ecosystem: Host-associated > Plants > Roots > Nodule | place: USA...
TTAAAAATATCAATTATAATAAAAATACCATTGTAAATTTATATAAAAATTAAATCTGATATAGGGATAAAATTGATTCAGTTTTAAAAAAATTGGGACCAAATTGAGACAAAATAATAAATACAGGAACTACATTGAGACTTTTCACATCCAATATTGACACGTGGCACTGCCACTACCACATCACACTGTCTCTGCCACGTGGCACAATGTCAGGTTGACACGTGGCAATTTTATTTTATTTTTTAAAAAAATTATAAAAAAAATTAAAAATTAAAAAAAAAGTCAAAAAAACCACGTGCTGACACGTGGCACATAATTAGCACCGTTACTGGTCAACTAACGGAAAGGAACCAATTGTAACGAATTTTAAAAAATAGAGACTCAATTGAGTCAAATAAAAATGGGGGGACCTACTTGAGATTTCGCTACAAAAATGGGGACCTATGGAATGATTTAACCTTATATAAATTTACAATGGTATTTTTATTATAATTGATATTTTTAACAAAATTAAATTTATTTAAATGTATATTTTGCACTAATATTTATTTAAATTTTATTTTAAATATTTATATATCCATAATTTATAGATAAATGTTAGAGTTGCTTTAAAAATAAAAACTTTATAAATTTAAATATAAAATTAAAAAAAATTATAACAATTCTAACATTTGTCTATAAATTATTGATGTATAAATATTTGAAACAATATTTAAATAAAGTTCAATGCAAAATATACATTTAAATAAACTTAATTTTGTTAAAAATATCAATTATAATAAAAATACCATTGTAAATTTATATAAAAATTAAATCTGATATAGAGATAAAATTGATTCAGTTTTAAAAATATTGGGACCAAATTGAGACAAAATAACAAATACAAGGATTACATTGAGACTTTTCACATCCAATATTGACACGTGGCACTGCCACTGCCACATCACACAGTCTCTAGCACGTGGCACAATGTCAGATTGACACGTGGCAATTTTAATTTTTTTTAAAAAAATTATACAAAAAAAATTAAAAACTAAAAAAAAATTAAAAAAAATTAAAAAAAAAGTCAAAAAAACCACATGCGAATTTTCGAAAATAAAGACTCAATTGAGTCAAATAAAAATGGAGAGACCTATTTGAGATTTCGCTACAAAAATGGAGACCTATAGAATGATTTAACCTTTTTATTTTGTTACCTCGACTAAACGACTTTAATACTTGAATACACCGTCACCATAATTTAAAAAAAAAATATGTAGTTGAGATACTGACTTCATAACTTAAAAGGCCGGACCTTGAAATTATAGAATAAATAAAGCCAAGACAATTTAATCTGACCCAACCAAATAAGCTAAGTGGAATTTGAAGATTACTTTGGTAAAAATAATTACACATTTGACTTCAAAGTATTTATTTGTTTAGGATTTAAAAAAATCATAACTTACCAAAGTAGTAATTTTTTTGTGCAAAATTAACTCACTTTCTCTTTTTGATTTGTTAGGTGAAAGTAACACATTTAATAAATTATGTCAAATTTATATTAAATAAAAACTTCTTATCCAATTCAACTTCATTTCCAAGTAAGGTTATATTAGGCATCACAATGAATTTGATATGTTTGACATTTTAAAGTTTATCAATCATTCATTATCATATAATATTTTTTTCAATCACATTTCATTATTTCAATTTATTATTATTATTATTATTCTTATAAAATTAAATATAAATATTTTTATAAATTTATTATAAATATTTTTTATTTATTTTGTAGGTAATTTTATAATTTAAAAAATAGTTAAGTTTAAAAAAAGTCAAATAGAAAATGGCTTTAAAGAATAAAATTGAAAAAAATAAATATAGAAAAAGAAAGGAAATCTATTTATATACATGATATTATATAAAGGAAATAGATGTTAATTAAAGGAAAAGAGTATTGTTACATTCAGCTTGCATTCTTTAATCTTTGTTAAAGAGATAAAAATTAATATTTAATTGTTAAATTAAAAAATTTAACGTGATGAAATAAATTACTTATTTTAAATAAAATATCATTGTAATATTTGTCAACATATAAGTTTTAATCTTAAACTAAAGATCCGATCCAACAATTCAATTGATATTCGAACTAAAATCATGATTTAATTTTCAATTCAACCAGTAATATCATGATATATTAGTGCTTCGGGTATTTGAAACTTTTTAAGAGTAAAAATATTGAAGAAAAGTATGTGTGATAGATTATAGTAATTGATCTGATACATTTATTAATGAAAGATGATTAATGGTGGAATGAAGTTAACAATAGCACATGCAGTGAGCAGGAATGAAGCCATGACATTCACCACCGGGATGACCTTCTCTAGCACACTGAGCATTGCAGTTATCACTCAGAAAGCATGGACCTTTGAAATGTGCACTTGGTATGAAACAATCTGCCTCTGCCATCTTCACACCCACATCTGATTCATTTCACATCATTTCATTAACACAATCTTATTATTATAATTACTTACACTATTAATCATAATACATATGAATATGCATCTTACCAGCACTTAAGACAAGGACGAAAAAAAACATAATTGCTAGGGTTTTGGTCTCCATTGCACGCAAATTGTTGATGCTCTCGCTAATTCAAAGTTCAGAGTGATGAAATGCTTATCTTTCTCTTTCTATTTCTCTTTGTTTTGTAGCTATTTCTTTCAAGTTACTTCTTTATATAATACGAGAATTTGACTCATGCAGAAGTTGTTTAATGCAACAAAAATATCTTTTGACAAATATTTATTGACAAAGTTGACCAATTTATTTGGTCACCTAAGAATTATCATTGTGCTTAATTAAGTATTATTTATTGATTAAATGTCATTTATGATTTATGATAATTTTTTTTAAATTAAAGACTATTGATAATTAAATGTCACTCAATATTTGTGATAATTTTTTAATTTAAAATTATTTATTTACTAAATGCACTTAATATTTATGATGATTTTAAAATTACACCGTAAGAAAACTCTTGACTAATGAGGAATATCTAACTTTTTTAATTGGGTATGAGATGATGATGAAGATGAGGATATACATATCTGTCTCCGTCCTTATCCTTATACGCGCTATAATACCTATCTATCCCCGCATTATCCTTCGTCGTCATTTAAATTATTAAAATATACTAATATTAATATTCATTTATATACTACACTCTTCTATTTTTTATACTACGCACTTTCTATTTTCTATTTTTTCTAATTGTTTGGCTGATCATTATATTCATTCATATCTCTAATATATTTTTCCTCTCCTCACAGCCTTTCTATGTAAGTATGTTCAAATGATGCATGTCAATTAAATATTTCTTATGTCTCAAATTTGAATATATATCATCTTTTTTTTAATATTTTTGTTTATTGTATATTTTCTCTTTACATGAAAATATTTATTACTGTCAATTTAAGTGTTTAATAGCATAAACCTTTAATATAAAAAATGTACTCTCCTTTTAATATTGAATATTTGATAATATTATATTTTCTTTAACATAATTGTTTAGTATTTCATAAAAATTAATTAATTGATATTAAAACTGAAAAAAAAAAGAAAGCAGATACAGGTACGATACGAGTAGATACAGGTACCATACAAGTATATACCCATTATCCATAAAAATATTTCTTTTCGTTAGTAAAATTCGACAATAAATTCATTGGTAATACAAATTTAAAATACTGACAAAATTTTTCGTTGATAATCCGTAAATGAATCACTCTTTTAAATTTTGTTTTAATTAATTAATTTAATTATTAAATTTGATTCATAAAAAAAATTAATTATAAAAAACATTTATCTCAAAGTTTCTTTTATATTATTGAATTTTCTCATAATTAATTAACAATATTGTTTTATTATTTTAACTTTTGTATTAATTAATTAATTAATTCATCAATTTAAATTTTATTGATAAAAATAGTTATAATTATAGAAAAATATGTATTTTAAAAAAATTTCGTCATTAACCATTAACCATTGATATTTTTTAAAAAATTTTGTGTTAAAGAATTAATTAATTTATTTAAATTTTATTCATAAAAAAATTTAATTATAGAAAACATTTATCTATTTTTTTTATAGTATAGGATTTTTTTACCATTAATTAATGATACTTTTTTGATTTTTTTAACTTTTATATTAATTAATTAATTCATCCATCTATTTTTTTTATTAAAATAGTGTTAATTATAGAGAAATATTTATTTTAACTTTTTTCACCATTTATTATTGATATTGTTTTTTAAATATTTATCTTCATTAATTAATTATTTAAATTGTATTCATAAAAAATTAATTACAGAAAACATTTATCTAAAATTTCTTTCTTTTATGGTATAGGATTTTTTTTACTATTATTAGTTGATATTTATTATTCTTTTAACTGTTGTGTTAATTAATTAATTTATCCATTTAAATTTTATTGATTAAAATAATTTTAATTATAGAGAAATATTTATTTTAATTTGTTTTCTTTTATTTTTTTCACCATTAACTATACATATATTTTTTAAATTGTGTTAATTAATTAATTATTTCAGTTAAATTTTATTCATAAAAAACTTTAATTATGGAAAACAGTTATCTCAATTTTTTTGTTCTTCTATAAAAAATTTAATTATAGAAAACAGTTATCTCAAATTTTCTTTCTTTATAGTGTAGGATTTTTGTCACCATTAATTAATGATATTTTAATTAATTAATTCATCCATTTGAATTGAATTTATATAAATAGTTTTAATTCTAGAGACATATTTATTTGAATTAATTTATCTGTTATTTTTTTACCGTTAACTATTGATATTTTTTAAAATAATTTTGTGTTAATTAATTAATTAATTCAGTTAAATTTTATTCATAAAAAAAATTAATTATAGAAAACAGTTATCTCAAATCTTCTTTTTTTTATAGGGTAGGATTTTTTTTACCGTTAATTAATTATTCTTTTATTCTAAATTTCCTTTTTTTATTATAAGATTGTTATATCATTAATTATTGATATTTCATCATTATTTTATTTTATTTTAATTAATTAACTAATTTATTTATAGTTTTTTGATAAAACTAATTTTAATTATAGAAAATTATTGATTCTAAATTTCCTTTCTTTTTAATAGTGTAAATTTTTTTTATCATTAATTAATAATATTTTATTACTCTTTTAATTTTTGTGTTAATTAATCATTTAATTTATTTAAATTTATTGATGACAATAATTTTAATTATAGAAAAATATTCATTCTAAATTTTCTTTCTTAATTGTAATGTAAGATTTTTTTTCATCATTAACTATAAATATTGATATTTTATTACTGTTTTACATTAAATCTTTAATCTTTAGTTACGATTTGTTTATATATTATGTTTCATTAAATATACAAAAGGCTAAAAGTATAATTTTTAATTGGTTGACACACAATTTTTGTTTTGATACCTCGACTAGACGACTTTAATACTTGAATACACTGTCACCATATGCAAAGCAATAAGTTATTGAATTTTATTGTCGAACCAAAATTGTAAAAAATATATGTAGTTGAGATACTGACTTCATAACTTAAAAGGTTGGACCTTGAAAATTATAGAATAAATAAAGCCAAGACAATTTAATCTGACCCAACAAACCAAATAAGTTAAGTTGAATTTCAAAATTACTTAGTAAAAATAATTACACATTTGACTTGAAAGTATTAATTTTTTTAGATTTCAAAAAAAAGATACATAAATTACCCAAGTAGTAAATTTTTTGTGCAAAATTAACTCACTTTCCCTTTCTCTTTTTGATTTGTTAGGTAAAATAACACATTTCATAAATTATATTAAATAAAAACTGCTTACCCAATCCAACTTCATTTCCAAATAAGATAATATTAGACATTAATATGAACTTTGACATCTCAAATATGTTGACACTCCCAAATTTATCAATAATTTATTATCATATAAAAATTTTATTCAATCTCATTGTATTTTGTCAAATTTTATTATTATTATTATTATTGTAAAATTAAATATAAATAGTTTTAATACTTTATTATAAATATTTTTATTTTGTAGATAATTCTATAATTAACAAATAGTTAAGTTTAAAAAAATGTCAAATAAAAAATGGTTAAATTTTAAAAAGTACCACTTAAAGATTAAACTTGATAAAATAATTATTTTAATTTAAAAAAGGTATTTAAAGAATAAAATTGAAAAAAATTATAGAAAAATCTATTTATATACATGATGTTATATAAAGGAAATAGATGTTATATAAAAGAAAGGAGTATTGTTAGATTCGACTTGCATTCTTTGATCTTTGTGATGGAAACATTCCTAATTAATTCATCGATAATCCCATGCAATAATCATTCTACGAGGGATTAGAGAGATTTATAGGAAGTTAAATGGCGAGGAAACTATTGTGTCACTCATATCCCTCTCTTATTCGTAACAAATTTTATTTCTATCTAATCCTTAACTGTTTCAACTTTTATTCCTACTTAATCTTTAACTATATCAAATTTTATCCTTAGTTAATTCCTAATTCATCTTTAGAAAACTTTTTCTCTAGCTAATACTTAGTTGATCTCTAATAAATTTTTTTTCTAGTTAATTCCTAGTTGATCGCTAGCTAATTTTATCCTTAATTAATCTTTAGTTGATTTATATCAAATTTTATCCATAACTGATCTCTAGCAATATTTTTCCCTTATTATCCCTAATTCATCTCTAGTTAATTCTTAATTGATCATTAGCAAATTTTTTTCCTAACTGATCTTTAGCCATTTGTTTCCATGACTAATCCTTAGTTGATCCTTAAAAAATTATATCTCTAGTTGATCTGTAACAAATTTTTCTCATAATTAATCACTAACCGATTCCTAACATTTTTTTCCTTTACAGATCCCTAGTTGATCTAACTATTTTTATCCATAATTATTTTGTATCTTATAAAATGTATTTAATTATGAATAAAAAATATAACTTATATTTTTAAAAAATATGTGAAATTTTATTATATTCAAAATACTCGAAGTCATATAGATAATAAAAAGATAAATTTTTAACATTACAATTGTGTAGAAAACTCCTAATAAACTCGATTTTCCATTGATCTTTGCATTGAAGACTCCACGTCACGCATGCCGTAAATGTTGTTATATAGAAGCAAAGAGAACGTTCATTGCAAAATCAATTGCGGTCTTAATGACATATATTGGTAAATTTATACCCGCAAATTTGCTCTTCGTAACAGTTTGTAAACTCAGGGTACAACAACCACTAAGCTACAAAATTACAAGTTCCAATTATAATATCTCATTTAATTAATAAATATAATTAAAGGAAGCATTACATTGATTAATAAAAGAAAAGCGGCACCGGAGTTTAAACCCTACTCCTTACAAGTATCCAAGGAAGTTCAAACATAAAAAGCACACCATGATGCCAAACAAGTACAAAGGTAAACGACAATAGTTGATGATACACCCAAAAGCTAAAACAGAACATGGGTCGTGGCCCTAAAGGAAAGTCCAAATAAAAGAACTTCAGTCTGGGTAGACTATGCAGCGAAATCATCCCTCCTCTGTTGACCACGAGGACCTCTCGCATATGCTCACATCAATAAATTGATGGTCGTCGCAAAGGTAGAAGAACAACATACAAAGCAATCAAACAAACAAAGGGTAAGTTAGAGCCAAATTTTTTTTTCTCATGCAATTAAATATGCATTCATAGTCCAATATACATATATCATCCAAGCATGTTATGACCTTTCAATCAATACACTAAGACTCGACTCGACTCATCTGGATACATATAACCTGGTCGGATTTAGCGGATGCTTGCACTTGTGGTGGATATCTCTGCTCATCCCGAGCTATGTGTTACAAGTGTTACAATAAATCAATTCCCTTACACACAAGGTTAACCCTTAATGAGTTTCAGGCCTCCTGTTACTCTCACCACAAGAGTCAGTCCGCTCTAAGTGAGACTAACTGACTCCTTAGAGTGTTAGGATGCAATCCTTACATTGAATCCTTACCAAGTTATATAGATGGGGCACCACCATGGACACCCACTAACATGGGCCATGGAATTACGTCCCGACCACTGAAGCACGACCCTGAAATCCCACCTAGAGATTTCAAGGAATTATGCACTGACCATGGACCAATCATAATCAAACCAGTAATATTTAACATGCACAGGTGTATATATATCATGTCAACCTTTACAATCCGTCCTCACTTGTATTTCATATCGAATCCATTCCACTCATCCTTCACAAATCACAATGTAGAAGTGTATTCCTACCGACACCATGCCACAATCATTAATCCACCTCCACTCATGTCTCATGCCAAATCTATACTAAACCCATCATTTTAATTCCATGAATCACCCCATACAAATATAATGCTCACCTCATGTTAAAACTCATGAATCATAATCCCATCTTATTCATACAAGGTCACTCAATTCATATAGTTCATACTCAAGGTAAAGTATACCAAGCCAAACATACAATTAAGGGCCCAAAAACATGAAAGGTACAATTATATAAAGAAGTCACGTGCCAGTCTCGCTCAAGCCACAGGGTCTCGCTTAGGCGAGACTGTCATCAGGGAAATCCTGCGAGACTCGCAGATTCTCGCTTCCCGAGCCGCTACTCGCCTGGACGAGCATATCCCTCGCCCAAAAAGAGCTTCCTCGCCTGAGCTACGCCTACAACACATACCTCAAACCTCCACGCGTCCTCACTTAGGCGAGCCTCTCTCGCCTGGGCGAGATGGTGTCTCGCTCAAACGAAAGCTCTCCGCCTGAGCGAGAGCTCGAGCGCGAGTTTGTGCCTGTTTCTACAAGTCTCGCCTGGGCGAGGCCTGGTCGCTTGGGTGAGAACGTCGAGTCTCGCCACTGTTCATCCTGCACAGCCATCCAAACACACTCCAAACAACAGCATACATCCATTTAATATTTCACAATGGCACCACAAACGTACAAAGCATAAAAATAGAGGCAAAATGTGCAAGAAACAGACTTTAACAAAGATCCCTAGCTTCTTTACCTAGAAAGGGGCTAATATCGGGCTTCGACTCTTAAACCAACGGGACCGACAGCTTCAAGAGCAGATCTAAGAACTGAAACCAGTAGCACAGAACAGGAACGAGGTTACTAAAGTGGACCTCTAGTGGAGAAATACCAAAAAGAACTTTGAAAGGAACCAGTAGGGGTTGGGGTTTACCTTACGTGAAGACGAGCTGAGCTTAGAGCTAGCTTGACCAAGATTGGGGCTAAACCCTAGCAGAGCCTCTCTGGGGGAAAAGGAGAGTGTGAGAGCACTGTTTCTGCAAGAATGACAGAAGTGAGAGGGGTTTGGCTGCCTTAAGGGACTTGGACACCCTATGGGCCAACCCTTAGGCCCATTAGATTAGGGACAACCCTCTAAAAATTAGGACAGAATAAAAGAGGGTTTTACATTCTCCCCAACAACAAAATTTTTCGTCCTCGAAAATTCACCAATGGGATAGGAAGAAAAACTACGTTTTCCCCACACCCTACGACAACCACCACCTAGACATGACAATTTTGATGACTCCAACACCTATAGCTATTGGAAACTTTGCCTTTATGTTATGAGATATATGTTCAATAATGTAGATTGGGTTATTCACTACGCTCAAACTAACTTTCAACTTGGTGTTGGTATCGCGCAGCGAAATGTTTATGCGTTTGGACAAAAACCAAGAGGGGAGGGTGAATTGGTTTTAAGTAATAAAATTAGTACTTTAAAATTTTTCCAAATTTATCGATTAAATCAAATATTAATTTTATCAAACACAATAATAGATGAAATAAAGAGATAGAGAAGAAGATTGAACACAAGTATTTATGCTAGTTCGGATCAAAAAAGACCCTACGTCCAGTTGTTAATCTCTCAAAAACGAGATTAACTAAATCACTAACAAATAACAGATTTACAATTAGATAGTAAAAAAGTAAGGAAAGAAAACACCTCTCTTGAACACACAAGAGATGAACACCTTTCTCTGAATCACACAGAGAACCTTGACCTTAACTTTCCTAGCAACAACAGCAACACTCAATCTCCTAGAACACCTCTCAGGAAAAGTTATCGCTCTACCCACACTAGGTTTTTCAAAGCTTCTTTTGAGAACACTCAGAGAACTCTCTTGCAGTCATAGCACTAGCACTCTAGTTTCTCAAAAAGGTAAGTGAGAAGTAACTATGAGGTTCCTTAAATAGGGGTTCCAGAAATTAGGTCAAAAAGCTGAACAGTCACGCCCAACTGACCAGGATAATCGATTATCACTGCTGATAATCGATTATTCCAGTGTGTTTTATGAAAAACAAACTTTTGAACAGATAATCGATTATCAGAGGTGATAATCGATTATTCCAGTGCTTTCTTGAAAAAAAAAATGGTTCAGCTCAGGATAATTGATTATCCTAAGTGATAATCGATTATCACTTTGATTTTTCGAGAAATACCAGAATTTCCTTGTACAATATTGATTCTAACTATTCTAATTACACTTTACAAGATAGCTTTAAACACAACAACGCATGTTCTTCATATTGACTTCTAGATGGCTTTCAGGCTTCTTTTATCATCATCAAAATCTTTCTTCAACATTTAGACTTGTATTGCTTTTGCCAACACTTGGGACCTTAACATTGGAATGCTCCTTCATGCTTGCCCAACTAACTTGTATCTGATATACTAATCCATCCACTATATGCTCTCCACTACCTCTTGTAGGTGTTTATCAAGGTCTCATATCACTTTAAGTCTCAAACTAAAGCACGTTCGTTACCACTTCTCGTCACCTTGTCCACTCCTTTATGCATCACTCCACTGACTTGATAACGATTGAGTTTTGGCCTACTGTCTCACCATCAACACTCTTGACCACTTTTATGCATAACGACACTCATACATCTAGCCTTCTTTACTGACTTCACTCAATGGTAACAAGTCCACAACCAAGTCATTCCATTTCCAAATTAAACTTTTCCCTGTCACAACCACCAAATTCATTTCGGCATCTCACCTTCATTTCTGATTTACTAACTCATAATCATCCTTCCTCAAAAGCCTTAGAATCATGTCTTTTCTTGAGTGGAAATTTCTCGTGTGATTCATGCCTATCAATTCTAAGATACTTCTCAAACTAAGATTTTTTTTTTAATTGCTTTTTTCCCAACTTTGTTGAGAGATTCACTCATTCTAGTCAGATGACTAGACCAATGAAATTTCTTCACATCTTTTCCTCCTAACTCAAACACCAACTCCTCCTAACTTAGTTCTAGTCAGATGACTATAAGACATATCTTGCACATTATGTTGGAGGAAACTTCGCCTATGAAGTTATTACAATTTACAAACGTAAACATGCATTAATCGAACAAGCTCAAATATTTAATAAACAAAATGATCGTTTTCTCTTTTTGATTCTTAATTAAATTTTTCAATTAAATTTCTTTTAAATTTTTTATTATTTTTATAAACTTTATTTCACTTATTTTTTACTTTTTTAATATTATTTTTATATTTATTATTATTTTTAATTTTTAAAAAAATATTTTATTTGTTCAATCGAGTGTTAACAACTGCATAACAAATAATCTTATATAAAAAACTTCTAAAAGTATTTCATGCAAAAAAATAAAATAAAATAAAATTTATAAACATTTCCTGTAAAATATACTTCTAGTAATATATTTTCTGGGGAAAAATATCCATAAGAAAACTGCATATAAAAATACTATATATATTTCCTGCCAATTTAAATTATAATGTTTATTTTGCAAAAATATTTTCCAAAAAAAAATATACATGAAAAACCTGCAACTTTTCTTGCATTTTTTTAATTTGATAAATAAAATAAAATAAATAAATAAATAGTAAAATTACAGTAAAACTGTCAAGAATTTTCTACAAAATACTTTTGCAAAATTATTTGTAATAATTTTCTGCAAATTAATATTTATAACAAAATTTGAAGGTGTTTCTTAGGCAACTTTTTCCGTAAAATTGGTAGGAAATATACAATTTTTTAGTAGTGCAATTAGAGTTAAATTAGCTACAAAACTTTTTACATTTGCTTTAAATGTAAAATAGTGAAATGATTTATTCCAATACGGATACTTATCCATGTCTCACTTTATCATAATCAGTGATAGAAATCCCATAAATAGTAAACATATTCTACCATATTATTTTTTGTCGTCAAATATTAATCGTTAATTTTTTTGTTAATAAAACAAATTGAATTCACAGCCTCTTTTATCTCTTTCAACCAATTTTATATATCCTCTAAACATTAGCAGAGAAAGAACCTATAATCTCTCTTACTTCCTTCCAACTCTTGGCACAACTTCTACTATCAAAAATTAAGATCAGAAAATGAGAAAGAGAGACAAATTATTAATAGCAAAAATGTATTCCATTAAGGAAAAGTATGTGTGATAGGTTATACTAATTGATCCGATACATTTATTAATGAAACATTATTAATGATCGAATTAAATTAACAGATGCACATGCAGCGACGAGGGATGAAGCCTTGACATTCGCCACCAGGATGACCTTCGCTGGTGCACTGACCATTGCAGTTGTCACTCTGAAAGCATGGACCTTTGAAATGAGCACTTGGTGTATAACAATCTGCCTCTGCTATCTTCACACCCACATCTGATTCATTTCTCATTTCACATCATTTCGTTAACACAATATTATTATTATAATTACTTACACTATTAATCATATCATAATACATATGAATATGCATCTTACCAGCACTTAAGACAAGGACGAAAAAAAACATAATCGCTAGGGTTTTGGTCTCCATTGCACGCAAATTGTTGATGCTCTCGCTAATTCAGAGTTCAGAGTGATGAAATGCTTATCTTTCTCTTTCTATTTCTCTTTGTTTTGTGGCTATTTCTTTCACTCTACTTCTTTATATAATACGAGAGTTTGACTCATGCAAAGATTGTTTAATGCAACAAACATATCTTTTTGACAAATTTTGTTGACAAAGTTGACAAACTTACTAAATAGAATAATTTTTTACTTTTGTACGGAAGTTACAAAAATAAAATAATAAAGTTTTAACATTTTTTTATCTAAAATAATTGTTTGTTAAAGTTCGTCAAATAAAACTCATTACCCTTAATGCAATGGTCCCACGTATGTTAGGAAGGTTAAGTGATCAAACATGTAACTGTAATATGAGTCTGTTCCACATTAACGTATAATATGTTCTTAATGTTCTTAATTGGTACTATAAATCTTAAAATTCTCTCTTTGACTGATGGCCACATTCATTGTTTTCACTGCTAACTGATAGCATGACTGATGAACTGAACCTTGCATTGTTATCCATGGCATAAAGAAAAAGAACACAAGTGGAAGAA
>Ga0214544_1010559_pt1 | contig 13485 bp, 12 predicted proteins | sample CNSS3metaG_FD_160074 | JGI IMG/M metagenome (GOLD analysis project Ga0214544, IMG submission 160074) | Root nodule microbial communities from cowpea collected in UCLA plant growth center, Los Angeles, California, USA - CNSS3 | ecosystem: Host-associated > Plants > Roots > Nodule | place: USA...
AAATATGAAAAAAAAAAAAAGAAAATCATAATGAACTTTCTATCCATCAATCACAATATTTGATCAAAGTTTCTATATAATGGAGATTTTATTTATAATTATATTTTAAATAAATATCTAAAATAATAAAATATAATTAATTGATTTAAATATTTTAAATTTATTTTAATATATTTTTATTCTAATTTAAATTTGATTTTAATTTAAAATTTATTTTTAGACAAAATTATTTTTTAAAATTTATTTTATAAATTATTTTCTTAATATACTAATACACAACCGAATTTATTTTCTCTCTATTTCTGGATTTGCTTTTCTAATTGCGCTTGGGCTTTGGGCTTTGAGCTCTGAACGTTCAATTGAATATGCGGAAGAGATTTAATATGGTTTTAGTATCACCTTTGTTTGGGTCATATCTGCTTTCAGCCATTTCGTTTTGCAGCTCCATTATTTCTCTAATCTGAATTCCACTGAATACAATTTTTTATATTTTGAATTATGCATTTCGAAATAAAAAATAAAAAATATATTCTAAATTGTACAATTATAAATATAAATATATTTCTAATTGTATTAATATAAAATACAATCTTTGTATTCCGGAATAAAGAAATTGTACTTTTGGTTATAGATTCAGGAATACGAAATAAAACACACTCTGAATTATGTAGTTCAAAATACAATTTTTATATTTTAAATTTTACAATTCAAAAAATACAAAAACATTATGAGGGTGCAAGGAGAAATATATAGAGTTGCAGGAAAGAAGCTGCCTCTCCAATTTTTGGTGCAAAAAATCTGCAGAGGCCCAGTAGTTCTTGAATCATAGGTAAAACAAAAATAAGTTTTTTTTTTTTTTTTTCTCGTTTAGTAACTAATTATCACCACTAAAAATAGTTCTATTTCATCAGTGAAAAACATTTATGTTTGCACTTATAACTGATCTATATATCATTAACACAGATTCATTCAATTATCATTTATGATATTATAAATAGATTTCAAAGCCTAACATGCAAATCATTTGAATAGTAATTTCAAATTTTAAAATGCTCTCCTGACTTTGATCTTCAGTTTCCGTATCTTCTACTTTCATCCACCATTGTTAAGAATTCTTCATGTGGAATTGAATAAAAAGCAATTGATGATAACAATTACACGATCAAACAATATATATTGATATTATATTTTTTTATACCTTTTTAACTCGATAAAAAGAAATACTGTTCTGATATATTTTTCTCATTCAACTACTACAAAAATTATATATTGTAAGATTCCCTCTTGGATTTTCTTTGAGAAAATTGTTAAAAATTATATAACTTTTGTAAAATCACACGAAATATATATAAAAAATGCATCAGTGAATGAAGATTAAAATTATTTAGTCCTTTGGGTACAAAATATTTTGTATGTCGAAGATTTTAATTTTTTTTAACTTGTTACTGGACTTGTGTGTTATAGGTGTTAGGATCGAACATTTACCATTAGGTCAAAAGTTATACCTAATAGTTAGGGTGTAACTCTTTTTACTTAAGGGTGTAACATCCCAAGCGTCACGATTTAATTGTGATCTGGTCTACTTAGTCTCTATCATGGGACAATTGATTTCATGTGCAATAATCTCCCCCTCAACAATTGTACAACCAAGGAATCCTTATTATTGGATTGTGACTTGACCCACATGACCTCTATCACGAGACAATTGTGCAACGCACAACAATCCCCCTTAATCCAAGTGTGAATCTAAGTCACACATTAAATAAAAATGAAAAAATTGAGCACGATATAAGGATTAAGACCCATAAAGTCATTGCCTAAGGTTTTGAGCTCATGTCTCATTGGTGCTAAATCTTTCTAGTGACCATCTCTCGAAAGACCCAACCAATAGTGGTATCAGAGTCAAGTTTGTGTGGTGACCAGCTTAGACGAGAGACCTTGTATCGAAAGTGGGTACTCTAGTTAGCTCGAAAGGGAAGTACCAATGTGAAGGAATTGACACTTGAAGGAAAGATTGTTAAAAATTCAAATATGAGTTTAAGTCTTACATTGAGTAAAAATAAAAGAGTTAAACATATGTCGAAAGTCTCCTTTTGATATAAGATAAAGAAGAAGATTATGAGAATGAGAATAAGGTGCACACCGAGACGTTTAAGGTAAATGGGAAAACTAAGGGAGAATGTGTGAAAGAAATGTGTAACACGAGTTTCTCTTAAAGTTTAGTGATATAATTCTCTAAGCTTTTTAATTGGTACAACAACCAACATTTCAAACCCATCTCCAAATAAGACAATTTTAATAATTGTTTCCAAAATAATAATAAAAAATATTCTGTCTTCCAATTTATTTTATTTTTTTTCACGTGAACAAAATTAAATGTTTTATTTTTTATCTTTTTAATTTATCCATCTTACAACTCTTAAGAGAAAGATTTGGTTGTACTTCTTGTCGGATCCATTGAGTTGGCTATATTTCATGGTCTAATGTTATAGTATTACAAGAACTCAGTCAACCGATTAAATTATCACTAAATTAATCTAAATATATTTAATATACAGAATACTAAAAGACGTATAAATTTATAAAATAAAATAATTTTATAAGATTGAGTTAGAAAAGAGAAGTTAAAATGGGTTTAAAACTGTAAGCTAATACAGTTCATCATGCATTTTGTTTCGGGGTAGGGACCAAGAGCCTACTAAAGAACTACTTCAGGCTTACTCCACTTCTCACTTCTTCTCCAAGAAAATCCACTCCTTAGCTCGATCGGCTGGGATGACGATCGGCTGGGATGACGATCGGGGTACCTGTCTAAAGGGCTCCGATGCTTAAGTCAGTAAAGAACCGATCGGTGTGTCAGTATAGCTGCTATAATAAATGCGAATTTAAGATGCTCACCAACCTACCTTTGGGCCCTATTTATAGTTTTCGGTGTGGGCCTGTGATTAAGGTTCCTTAATCACGGCCCAATGATCCTTTAATCAAGATTACTGACTTGTTTAACGTTAATTAACCCGATTGACTGGTTGTTTGACCGTGCGACCGATGGCCGCTTGACTGGGTTAGTTATACTTCGTTTTTAACAAGTGAACGATTCGTGTATGGCCGATCGACCGACGGACGCATGTGAAGGACTACGCAAGTCTAGAGATTGATCAACCGACGGTTGGTTCATTGATTGCCCTTTGTTATGGTTAGGTGCTATTCGTGCTTGTCCGATCGACCGATGTGCCATTAGGGGTCCGAGTCACTCGATTAGGTGTTACCGATGGACCGATGGGCATGAACGTGGTTGGCTTTTGACTTATTTGTTTAACCGTTTGACCGATGGTCCTACAGTTTGTTCATCAGCCGTTCGACCGATAGTCTTTTAACGATGCTACGTGGTTTGTTTGTTTGACCGATGGTCCTACAGTGTACTCACGAGCCGTTCGACCGATAGTCTTTTAAATATGCTACATGGTTTGCTTGTAGAACCGATTGACCGATGGGACGTACAGTACACAAGCCCCCCCAGCCTCGAGCGATGGGAGTGAAGCGAGGAGGTTTAGTAGGACCGTTGTGCTGATTGACCGCCGACGCCTCTCAACGGTTATCTTGCATCGTAGATCGTGCCTGACAGTTATGATTTGAAGCGTCGTGAAGTATGGGCCGTTGATCTGCGCGTGATCGTATGGTTCTGAGGCTGCCACGTGTCGCATGGTCCCCCTATAAATAGGTTTGTGTGGCTGCCATTATTTTCACGTTTTCCTCTCTCTTTCTAGCCGAGCCTCCGATCGATTTCTTCTTCTTGCAGGTAATAAAATGTCTTCGAGTGCATCGAGTTCAGATGGTTTGTCGGGTGGGACGGTCGGGGTGGCCGGGGGTGGCGGGTCGATTTCCGCCTTGTTTAGCTCTTCTGATTCGGGGACTTCGCTCGGGGGAGTGTCGAGCTCAACGAATTCTCCCATCCTTCTCAGCGACAGCCCGGAAGCCGAGCCACCGGTCGACGAGGCGGCGGATCAGGTCGTTGCTTCGGATGAGAGTGGGGACATCATCAGCATCGACGTTCGCGACGAGGGGGAACAAGCTAATCTGCCAGAGATACAAGGGTACGATTGGGCCTCTTATGAGCCACGCACGCATGCGACGAGGTTCCAGTGGGGCAATGACCTTGGTGACCTGGTCGGGCGGACCAAAATCTTTGGCGATGAAGTGGAGGACGGGCTCCTTAGGGTTAAGGTGTGTGCCAGTAACGAGAGGGTTTGCCACGGGAAGGGAGCGGCGAGGCTGGAGTTCTTCTACGTGTACGCTTGCCTCTTCCAGGACTTGGGTTTGACTGTGTCGTTCGCCGAATGGCAAATGGCGGTTCTTCGTCAGATCCAATGTGCACCAACCCAAATACACCCGAACGCCTGGGCGTCGATGCAAGCATTCGACGTTCTATGCGGCAGGTTTGACAGCAACTATGTCGTTGTTCCTTCACTTCTACAAGACTTGACCGACGGTGTCGAAAGGTTGAGTTTCTTTTCTTGGGGCGAACAAGAGCTTGTTCACCCTTTACCTTGCTTCGTACAAGGGTTTCAAGACCGGCTTTTTTAAGGTCGCGATTCCCGGTAAAGGAAGGAAGTATATTTTTGATGAGGAGAATCGGCCGAAGTTCCCCTTGTACTGGACGACGTTTCCCCCTCCTACCGATCCATGGGCCGAAGAGCGGTTACGAGACAGCAACTATGTCGTTGTTCCTTCACTTCTACAAGACTCGACCGACGGTGTCGAAAGGTTGGGTTTCTTTTCTTGGGGCGAACAAGAGCTTGTTCACCCTTTACCTTGCTTTGTATAAGGGTTTCAAGACCGGCTTTTTTAAGGTCGCGATTCCCGGTAAAGGAAGGAAGTATATTTTTGATGAGGAGAATCGGCCGAAGTTCCCCTTGTACTGGACGACGTTTCCCCCTCCTACCGATCCATGGGCCGAAGAGCGGTTGACTCCTGCCGAGTGGGCCAACCTGGCCGTCCTCAAGACCTTGCCCGACAAGATCCCCCCGCGGTCGCTGATCCAGTGCCTCCGCTCCCCGGATTTGTCGAGGGCGGTTTATGGTTAGTTGTTCTGATCTTCCCGATCGTTATATTGGTTGCAGTTAACTTATTTGTTTTGTTGTTTCGCAGATATTATGGCCCGGACGACCGTTTCTAACGCCGAGTTTCTGGCTCGTGCTAAGAGTCGACGGAGGGAAGAGGATACTGCTGAGGAGGTAGCGCCACTCCAGAGTGTCCCCGCTGCCCCTTCAACCGGTCGTGCCCCTGCCAACACCGCTCCGACTGGAGCCTCGGGTGTCGTATCCAGACCCCGTTTTATCGTGAAGCCTCCCGGCTCCGGCGCTGCTAGTGCTGCGACGGACAGGGGGAAGAAGTCTAAGAGAGACGACTCTCCCACCGGTCGGCCGTCCAAGAAAAACAGAAAAGGGGAGGCGTCCGGATCGCTGGCTGACGCCCTCCTCGGCGGCGACGTCCGACTCGACGAGGAGGTCTCCTTTCAACTGGGACCTCGGGTGACGGACATACTCAAGGATGTGTCCGAAGATGAGGCCCTTCGGACCGCCGGGGAGCTGACCCTTAGGCTTGCTGCCATATACATCAAGTTTCCTCGCCCCGACCGGAGCAGGATGGAGAGCTTGGAAAAGGAGCTCGCAGCGGCAAAGATGGAGCTCAGTGAGGTGAAGGCCTCGGCGTCGGACCTGAAGGTTCAGTTCGACCGGTTGAATGGCATCAAGGCTGAACATGCTAAGTGTGCCGGTCTGCTAAAGGCTGCCGATGATCGGGCAAAGGCGGAGCAGGCGAAGGCAAGTGAAGTCGTTGAGGAACTTCGCAAGCTCCAGCGACGTTTTGACGATCTGACGCTGGAGCACATGGTCGCCGCCGGATCAGCCTCAGATTGGCAGAAAAAAGCCAAGGAGTTCCAGGCCGAGCTGCGAGTGGCCGACGAGCAAGTATTTGCTCAGTACGAGACGAGCTTCCAAAATGCTGTTGATCAAGCTGTCTTTTATTACAAATGCTCTCCCGACCGGTTCGACGTTCATTTAGGAGTGGTTGAAGGAAAACTGGAAAGGGTCTTCGACCGGTTGGACGAGGTGAGTGATCCTCCTGCGCACACTTAATTTGTACTTTCGTCTGTGTATTTTGACATAACCGATCGAACCCGATCGACTATGCGGTTGATCGCATTCGATCGATTATTAGGCCATTTTTTGACAAACACTATGTAAATATTAAACGCCTTCTCCTTATTTCGTCTGCTAGCTTTTATCTGTTTTCGTTTGTTTATTGCTTCGCGCTGGCGATCGGCCATGTTTCCCTAATCGTTTCTCGCTGACGATCGTCTTCGTTATTGTTTAACTTAAGTTATTAACTGCGCTTGTTATCGAAGTAGTCGGATGATCGGGACGCAATTTTCAAGTTTCTGTGCGCATTCAATTTTAATTGTTTAGATCGTAGGTATAGTACCTCGATCGAATCGGACAGCTCGTGTCACTTATGTACCCGTGGGGTTGATTAAATCGCTTGGATCAGTGCTGACCGGGCAGGAATTCCTCTTGGAATTCTGCGCCTTGATCGGTCAGGCTTTGTTCGGGTCCCGTAGGGAGCCCCGTCGGTCAGTTTGTTAGACGAAGTTGCATGAAGCGCTCATTTTATTCATAATGTCAACTATAATACATTTTGAGGTGCGAGGCGTTCCATGTGTTTGGTATTTCTCTGCCGCTCAGGTATTCCAGTCGATAGGCTCCGTTCTGCAGGCTTTCGGTTACGCGGAACGGGCCCTCCCAATTGGGCGCTAACTTTCCTTGTGCCGACTTTTTTCGCGCCTCATTGGTCTTCCTCCACACCAAGTCTCCTCGGATGAAGCTCCTTGGTTTAACCTTCGCGTTATACCTCCTTGCAACCATCCTCTTGCATGCTTCAGCTCGCACGGCCGCTTTCTCTCTACGCTCGGTCGTCCAGTCCAATTCCTCGCGCAGGCGTCCACAGTTTACCTCGAGATCTTGCATGTCCCGCCGAAGAGTTGGCTCCCCTACTTCAACCGGCAGCATGGCGTCTGTTCCGTACGTCAGATTGAAGGGAGACTCTCCCGTCGTCCCGTGCGGGGTACACCGATAGGCCCAAAGGACCTGTGGCAGCTCGTCCACCCAAGCTCCTTTGGCTTCTCCCAACCTTTTCTTCAACTCCGCCACTATGATCTTGTTCATGGCCTCGGCCTGACCATTGGTCTGGGGATGCTCGACCGAGCTGGTCAAATGGCGTATCCCCACTTGCTTATAAAAGTCCTTCAGCTTCTTGTCGATAAACTGACGGCCGTTATCGGTGATGATTGTGTGGGGAAGGCCGAAGCGGCATATGATGTTGTGCCAGACGAAGGAGTGGACCTGCCGAGCGGTAATGTTGGCTAGGGCTTCTGCTTCGACCCACTTGGTGAAATAGTCCACAGCGACAAGTATGAACTTCTTTTGCGCTCTGCCGACGGGGAAAGGCCCGACGATGTCCATTTCCCACTGTGCGAATGGCCACGGGGCTGTCAGGCTATGCAACTCGGTTGGAGCCCTCTTAATGTCATTTCCATGGGCTTGGCATCCTTCGCACTTGCGTATCATGACTTCACAGTCCTTTTCCATGGTCGGCCAATAATAACCCGCTCGGAGTATCCTTGCTTTCATCGTCCTCCAACCGGTGTGCATTCCGCAAACGCCGTTGTGGACCTCGTTCATAACGTACTCGGATTCTTCTTCCGATAGGCACTTGAGGAGCGATGCTGTGAAGCCCCTCTTATACAAATCTTCTCCGATGACCACGAATCGGAGTGCTCGTCGTCTCTCCGTCGGTCTCATCTCTTCTCCTGCCTCGCACCTCTTTAGGAGTTCTCGCACCTCTCCTATCCAGTCTCCCGACCGGTCTGCTGCAGCGCATTCTCCTGCTAAGGGTCTCATCAGGGTTTGCCAGATGATCGTTTTCAGCTGGCCCTTCTCTTTTCCTTTCGCCAGCTTAGATAGCCTGTCGGCTCTGGCATTTTCTGCTCGGGGAATGTGGTGGATAGTAATTTCTTCGAACTGCTTCATGGCTTCGACCACCTTGTGATAGTACTGGAGCAACAGGTCATCCTTAACCTGATATTCACCCTGTACCTGCCCGACCACGAGCTTCGAATCGGTGTTACACTTCAATCTTGTCGCTCCTAGGTCTTTTGCTAGCCTTAGCCTGGCGATCAGCGCTTCGTATTCTGCTTGGTTGTTCGAGGCTTTAAATTTGAACTGTAGGGAGTGCTCAACCGTGAAGCCGCTCGGCCCCTCAATGACGATTCCCGCTCAAGTGTTGCGTTTGTCCGATGATTCGTCGACAAAGAGGACCCACGCTTGCCCAGATGAGGGGATCGGTCCGTGGAGTTCGGCCGCAAAGTCCGCTAAGTGTTGTCCTTTGACAGATCCTCTGGGTTCATACTTTAGCCCGAACTCGGATAACTCGACTGACCAGGCGATCATCCTACCGGCCAGGTCGGGCTTCCGGAGTATTTTGGCTATGGGGTGATCGGTGCGGACGATCACCTGGTGACTCTGGAAGTACTGGCACAATCGGCGTGCGGCTGTCAATGGCGCCAAGGCTATCTTTTCTATCAACTGATACCTCGTTTCTGTGCTCTGCAACACCCGACTGATAAAATAAACAAGCCGTTGCTCTGGAATTTCTTGTATTAAGGTCGCGCTGATCGTCTCGTCTGACACCGACAGGTATAACTGCAGGGGCAATCCTTCTATCGATCGGCTCATTATTGGGGGGCTGCTGATCATCTCTTTTATCTGTTGAAACGCCGCCTCGCATTGATCGTCCTACTTTTCTGCAGTCTGCTTCTTCATGATCTTCAGAATCGGTCTGACCTTCTCCGTGAGCCTGGGTAAGAAACGTGCCAGAGAGGTCAACCGCCCTATCAACCGCTGGACCTCCTTCAGATTCTTGGGGCTTATCATCTCGGCAATATTGTATTTGCGCACTTGGTGAAAGACCTCCCTGAGGTTGTGCGTGTGGTCTACGGTAGTTTGCGACTTCACGACCATGTCGTCTACGTACACCTCCATGGACCGACCGATCTACCCCCTGAAGAGCCGGTCCATCAGCCTCTGATAGGTTGCCCCCGCGTTCTTCAGACTGAACGGCATGACCTCGTAGCAAAAGTTTGCTCGATCTGTAATGAACGCCGTTTTGGATCTGTCTGGGCCATACATAGGGATTTGGTTGTACCCTGAGTATGCATCCAAGAAACTCAATAAGTTGTGCCCTGAGGCTCCATCCACCAGCCGATCGATGCTGGGTAGTGGGTATGCGTCCTTCGGGCAAGCCTTGTTGAGATCGGTGAAATCTGTGCACATCCTCCATTTTCCGCTCGTCTTCTTCACCATGACTACGTTAGCCAGCCACGTAGTATACTTGATCTCTTTGATGAAACCAGCTCCCTCTAGCTTCCTGACCTCCTCCTCGACCGCTCTCCTACGCTCCTCTCCCATCTTCCTCTTCTTCTGAACAACCGGGCGGGCATCCCGGAAGATGGCCAGTTTATGGGACATCACATCAGGGTGGACGCCTGGCATGTCGGTGCTCGACCATGCGAACAGATCTCTGTTCTCTAAGATCACCGCCCTTAGGAGCTATTCTTCTTCCGCGTTCAGGGCTCCCCCAATCTTCGTGACTTGTCCAGGTTGGTTCCCGATCGGGATCTCCTTGGTTTCTCCTTCTGGCTGCAACCGATCCTCTATGTTCGTTCGGGGGTTCAAGTCTATCATGGCTACCTCCGAACGGTGTTGCTTCCGCGGACGATTATAAGGAGTGATCCTCAATCCTGCGGCATAGAACTGTCTGGCGATTTGTTGATCTGCATGCACCGTGCATATTGTCCCCTTGTCCGACGGGAACTTCATGGCCAGGTGCAGAGTGGATACGATCGCTCCGAAGGCGTTCAGACAAGGTCTTCCTAGCAATACATTATAGGAGGTGTTAGCTTCAACTAGAAGGAATCTAACCCTTACCTCCCGGCCGTCCTTCCGTGAGCTGATGCTGGTGCGAAGGTCCAGGTAGCCCCTTGTGTCGACTCGTTCGCCAGAGAAACTGACGATCTGCTCATTATAGGGGACGATCAGGTCCTCAGAGAGGTTCATCTTCCGGAAAGTCTTCCAGTACAGGATGTTGACGGAGCTTCCCTGGTCGACTAGCACCTTCCCGATTCCGTACTCGGCTACCTCGATCGAGATGACCATCGGGTCATCATGATCAGGGTCGGGCGCCTTGAAGTCTTCGTCAGTAAACGTGATGGGGGGAATCGACCGGATCTTCTTCTCTACTAGGTGAACCGATTTTAGCGCCCGAACATGCCTTTTTCGAGCAGCTAAGCTCGATCCTCCTCCGGCGAAGCCTCCGGAGATGGTATTGATATAACCCCTCAGGGGTTTATCGTGGCTCCGACTGCGGCTCCTCCTTGGGCTCTGATGTGCCCGAGACGATCCTCTCTTTCTCTACTAGGTGAACCGATTTTAGCGCCCGAACATGCCTTTTTCGAGCAGCTGAGCTCGATCCTCCTCCGGCGAAGCCTCCGGAGATGGTATTGATATAACCCCTCAGGGGTTTATCGTGGCTCCGACTGCGGCTCCTCCTTGGGCTCTGATGTGCCCGAGACGATCCTCTCTTTCGCCTCTCGGGTTCGGGCTCTCTCCGTTTCTCCCACCGGGCCGGGGGGCTCTTCTTACAGGGCTTCTGTTCCTAGCCGGGCTTCGCGGAGGGCGATCTTGCCGAATGTACTTCTTCAGATGCCCCTGCTAAATGAGCTCTTCAATTTTGTCGCGAAGCGTGTGGCACTCTTCGGTGGTGTGGCCGATCGTCCGATGGTACTGGCAGTGCTTACTACCGTCGGCATCGGGTGGTGGGGGCTTCTTTTTGGCCGCGGGGAGTGAGTCGGTGCTGAAAGCTTCTTGCAGAATCCTGGCCCGAGGAACGATCAGGGGGTGTATGTCGTGAACTTCGGTGGCTTCTTCTCGTTGGGCCGGGCCAAGGGTTTGTTCGACCGAGGTGCAGTCGGCTTCAGGACTGCGGCATCGTCTTTCTCTCTCTTTTTCAGCCGGAACTCCTGCATATCTTCCATCTGTATGAACTTGTTCGTTCGTTCCCTCATCTCCTCCATCGTCCTCGGTTTCTTGCGGCTTATCTTGTCCGCGAAAACTCCCGGCTGGAGCCCATATGAGAAGTGATGCCGAGCGATCTCGTCGCTGAGATCCTTTATCTTGACCGACATCCGATTATACCGATCAAGATAACTCCTCAGCGATTCCCCGTCTTCCTGCCAGATGTTCACCAGGTTGTCGACCGTCAGAATGGCCGGTTTCAGGGGCGCGAACTGCGTGCTAAACCTTGCCTTCAAAGTGGCAAGAGAATCAATACTACCGGCCGGCAGCTCGGAAAACCACTCCAGCACCTCTCCCGTCAAATAAGTCGAGAAAACACGGCACCAGATGGGGTCACTAACCGCGTGGAACATCATCTGATGCATGAAGACACGCATGTGGTTGTCGGGATTAGTCGTGCCGTCATACTTGTCAAATGTTGGCATTTTCCACTTCTCCGGCAGCGGTGTCTCCAGAATGTACGGGGTGAAGGGGGAGAATCCCGATGCGGGGATCGGTTGACGTGATGGGCGGCCCCCATCGTTTGCTCCCGAGCTCTCAGCCATCATGTGCGACAGATTTCCCCTTGAAGCCTGCGTCTTCTCGACCCGAGCCGGCTGTGATTGCTCCAGTCCTGTTGGTGGGGGGCGACTCTCCACCCGTTCGGCGTCTCGATGCTACTGCACCCGACTTAGCCTCAGCGGGTCGGGTACGGTAGGCGTCGACGGGATTCCTTCTTCCTTTCGCCTTAGGGTGGCATTCTCCTCCCGCAAGATCTGCATCTACACTTCATAGTTCCTTTGCATCTCATCCATCCTCTGCTGCATCGCCCTTATCATCTCCCTAGTGTCTACTTGATCATCTGCCATTCTTCCTCCGTCCATGTTGCTATTCCGGTTTCTTGTGGTCACCATAAGGGTATACTGTCTTAAAAGAGACTGCTCGGCCCCACGGTGGGCGCCAAAATGTTTCGGGGTAGGGACCAAGAGCCTACTAAAGAACTACTTCAGGCTTACTCCACTTCTCACTTCTTCTCCAAGAAAATCCACTCCTTAGCTCGATCGGCTGGGATGACGATCGGGGTACCTGTCTAAAGGACTATGATGCTTAAGTCAGTAAAGAACCGATCGGTGTGTCAGTATAGCTGTTGTAATAAATGCGAATTTAAGATGCTCACCAACCTACCTTTGGGCCCTATTTATAGTTTTCGGTGTGGGCCTGTGATTAAGGTTCCTTAATCACGGCCCAATGATCCTTTAATCAAGATTACTGACTCGTTTAACGTTAATTAACCCGATTGACTGGTTATTTGACCGTGCGACCGATGGCCGCTTGACTAGGTTAGTTATACTTCATTTTTAACAAGTGAACGATTTGTGTATGGCTGATCGACCGACGGACGCATGTGAAAGACTACGCAAGTCTAGAGATTGATCAACCGACGGTTGGTTCATTGATTGCCCTTTGTTATGGTTAGGTGCTATTCGTGCTTGTCCGATCGACCGATGTGCCATTAGGGGTCCGAGTCACTCGATTAGGTGTTACCGATGGACCGATGGGCATGAACGTGGTTGGCTTTTGAATTATTTGTTTAACCGTTTGACCGATGGTCCTACAGTTTGTTCATCAGCCGTTCGACCGATAGTCTTTTAACGATGCTACGTGGTTTGTTTGTTTGACCGATGGTCCTACAGTGTATTCACGAGCCGTTCGACTGATAGTCTTTTAACGATGCTACGTGGTTTGCTTGTAGAACCGATTGACCGATGGAACGTACAGTACACATTTTAATAATTATCTTTTTTTTTTCATCCAAATAGTTAAGAATGCCTTTTTTTTAACCGTTTTGTAATTTGTAAACATTTAACTATTTTCTGGCAACATTAACTACAAAAAAGAAGTGTTTTATACAAGTGTTTTATACGGTAACTGATGATTAAGGTAGAGTCTTAGAGATTTTTAAAGTAAACAATAAAATGTTGATGTTTACAATTTATCAAAATTAAATAAGAATTTACTTTACAAATTAGTCTATTTTTTTTTCTTTTGCATATAAAGTACTAGTTTAGCCCCTTCTATTTATTGCATGCATCGAACCTTGTAAAATAAAACTAATAGCACTGATAGTTCAACTAATTTAAAATCTATGGGGTCAGAGTAAAAGACAAAGTTTTGTAATGAACGACTCATTCTCGCTTTTGAAGTAATCTATTCAAATTGCATCAACAGTTCAATGACAGGGACTGAATATTTCTTGCACTCTACAGTCTTTTTAAAATAAATTTAGAAATATTAAATATAGAAAAGATATATATATATA
>Ga0214544_1010560_pt1 | contig 13483 bp, 16 predicted proteins | sample CNSS3metaG_FD_160074 | JGI IMG/M metagenome (GOLD analysis project Ga0214544, IMG submission 160074) | Root nodule microbial communities from cowpea collected in UCLA plant growth center, Los Angeles, California, USA - CNSS3 | ecosystem: Host-associated > Plants > Roots > Nodule | place: USA...
GGCGGCGAACGACCAACAACAACGGCGAACGGCCAAACACGGTGGCAACCCCTAATGCCATCAATGACGTTACCAACACCAACACCTTCTCACATCGCATCATCCCATAATCCAACACTGGTTCAACTGTGGCTCACCATCTCTCTTGCCGCGATCCCCACAGTAACGATGGTGACCACCGCGAACCGACACTTACTAAAGTCGACACCAGCATTACACTTCCTAGAATGACAATGTTCACCGTCAAATTTTATTTTCCAATGGCAAATCCACTCCTTTCTATTTCTTTCTATTTCATTATCTAATTGGTTTGCATTGTAAAAAAAAGTGTTTTTGTGATATGAAATTGTTTCAATTGTTTTTACCGGCATATAATCAACAATCAAGAGCCTCAATTTAGAATATCATACAACATTCAAAAGGTTTGAAGATAGAAAAATGCATACCTATTTTGCAACTCTGTTTTTGATTCCAAATACTGTTAGTTTACTGATTGGTTCTCCTTTGTTGCAATCTTGTAGACAGTTTTTATTTTCAATTTTAATTTTTAATTTTTTGAACTTGTTAATTAATTAAAAAACGAAAATATATTTTTAATTATATATATAAAAAAAATTATCTTACTTAATGCTTAAAAAAATATAAATTAAAAAATTTTATCAATTATTTTTTATTATTATTTTTTTAACAATTTTTTATTTTTTATCTTTTTTATGTAACACTTATTTTTGAATATATATATATATATATATATATATATATATATATATATATATCCCCACATGTCCATAAATTTACCAATTCAATGCTTACTCACCAACGCTAACATAATCCGAAATTCCCCTTTTCATTCTCGAATTCAGCAATCCATCACGCATACATTAATATTTACCATAGTCATCAATCAAACTGAACTCCATCAAGTCCCCAACATAAACCCTAACCCTTAATTCATATAGAATTCATGCATTCAACATAACCATAACTACACATCCAACGATAATCATCAAAACTTGCATTCAAGTATGAGATCATCACAACGAAATCACAATTACCACAAAATACTCAAAACAGCGAAAAAGTCCCGTAATCATGCCTGCGCCGCTTGGCGGTTCATCCTCTGCCGCCAGGCAGTTCGTGAAGAAAAACCCAGAAACTGGGTCTACAGCTTGTGTCGCCTAGTGGCGCATGCATGACCGCCAGGCGGTTTCTGGAAAATTCCAGAAACCCGACTGAATTCAGATGAAACTAACAACACGCAATACCAAACACTTTAACAATTCACGATTACGTACAGTAGCAATTAAACCAATCAAAAGGAACTCCCCTAACCTGGTTTCCTTGCTCAAATTGATAAATTTGCTACTTCCTCTTTGTTTGCCAATCCTTCTTGCTCTTCCGCCAATTCAAACCCAAAAACCTCACCCAACACTCACCCAGACTCTCCTTTCGTTCTTTGTTTATGCTATAGTTCCAGCCTTGCCAAAACCTCTCCCTATACTCCACTCTTTCCTTTTAAACGGTGCTTAAAAATCAGTTCAAAAATACAAAACGAAATTTCCAGTTAATTGATGGTTAATTGCCATTCATTGTCTCTTTTGTGGTTGTTTTACAACCCCCCCCCCCCCCCTTGGCTGCCAGAACAATTAGGGTTTTCCTTTAACCCTTTCCATTCTATCCAATCTAATATTAGCAAAACAAAAAGATAAAGTTAAGTTTTGGTCTTCCCAAGGCTTGAACTCACAACCATGCAATGCTAAATTTATGCCAAACCATTCAACCAATTCATATTTCATGCCAACTAACATAATTCATTTACTATATTCTTACTTATCACGCACCTGCACGTTACTAAAACAATAAAAATTAAATATTACACAAATGGTATACATAGGACTCGAACCCAAGTCCTCTCACATAATAAAGTACTCTCAACCATTTGAGCTAGTACTTTTCCACGTCATACCATTTAGAATTAAATGCTATTAAGGCTTCTACCACCCGCATTTATTAATTATCACTTATTTAATTATTTCAATTTAGTTGGTCTTACATCGGCAACTCCTTATAGAATGGCACCGATTGAACTAGCAGAATTAAAAAAGTAAATTGAGGATTTGTTAGAAAAGAAGTTCATCAAACCTAGTGCATCGCCATGGGGAGCTCATGTGTTACTAGTAAAGAAGAATGATGAGAGTTCTCAGCTATGTGTAGATTATCGGCAGCTGAATAAAATCATGATAAAGAATAAGTATCCACTGCCGAGGATTGATGATTTGCTAGATCAGTTGAGAGGGCAGGTGTGTTTTCCAAAATTGACTTGATGTCTAGATACCATCAGATCTTAGTCAAACTGGAGGACGATCAGAAGACAGCGTTCAGATCGAGATATGGACATTACAAGTACGTAGTAATTCCATTTACGGTGACTAATGGACTAGTTTGTTATGGTTTTCATAGATGACATTCTCATCTACTCTAAGAATATGGAGGACCATGCTGACCATCTGAGAGTTATATTGCCAGTACTCAGGGAGCATCAACTTTATGGCAAGTTGTCAAAATGTGAATTCTGGCTGAAAGAGGTACAGTTTCTGGGGAATGTTATATCTGCAAACGGTATTGTGGTAGAACCCGATCAAGATTGAGGCAATGTTGAAATGGGAACAACCGCGGACTGTGACTGAAGTACGAAGTTTCTTGGGATTGATCGAGTATTATAGGAGGTTTGTGGAAGGGTTCTCTAAAATGGTGAGTCCTTTGACACAACTCACTAGAAAAGACCAACCCTTCTCTTGGATAGAGAAATGTGAAGAGTGCTTTGAGGAGATGAAGAAGAGATTAACTACGGCTCCGATACTAGTTATCCAAGACACAAGCAACAAGTTTGAGGTGTATTGCGACACATCCTATTAGGGTTTGGGGTGTGTGCTGATGTAGGAGAAAAGACTAGTGGCGTATGCTTCTAGGCAATTTAAAGTTCATGAAAAGAACTACCCCACCCATGATTTAGAATTGGCTATTATAGTGTTCGCTCTTAAGACATATAGACATTACTTGTATGGCTCCCAGTTCCAAGTTTTTAGTGATCACAAAAGCCTAAAATACTTTTTTGATTAGGAGCTGAATATGAGACAAAGGTGATGGATGGACTATCTCAAGGATTATCATTTTGAGTTACTTTACCATCCAAGTAAAGCGAATGTGGTAGTAGAGGCCTTGAGTCGGAAGAGGATGCATATGTCAGCACTAATGGTGAAAGAGCTGAAGTTGATTGAGAAACTTAGGGAGATGAATCTAGGTATACAACTGGGAGAGGATTCTATCCGGTGCAGTGTACTGACGCTGACCAACGACATCTTGAGAATGATCCGAGATGAGCAGAAGAATGATGTTGAGTTGTAGTAGTTTGTAAGTTGGCTGGGTATAAAAAAGGGGAAAGATTTCAGGATGGGATCAAAGGGCATTCTGCGGTTTCGAGATAGAGTATGTGTACCCGAAAATTGGAGTTTGAGGAAGCAGATTCTAGAAGAGGGTCACAAAAGTCGTCTTAGCATACATTCGGGTATGACTAAGATGTATAAGGACCTGAAATAGTTATTATGGTGGAATAGAATGAAAACTGATGTCGCTGACTTTGTAACATCATTCTTGGTGTGTCAAAAGGCTAAAATTGAACACTAGAGACCAAGTGGTACACTACAACCACTAGACATTTCGCAGTGGAAATGGGAAAGAATCGCCATGGATTTCGTGACTCATTTGTCGAGATCTTCTAAGGGGCATGATTCAATCTGGGTGCTTGTGGACATGTTGACCAAGTATGCTCATTTCTTGGCAATAAATCAGAAGTTGTCGATGGACAAGCTGGTTGAGTTATACATTAGAGAAGTAGTCAGACTGCACGGGGTGCCAACTAGTATAGTGTCGGACAAGGATCCGTGATTCACTTCTCGCTTTTGGTAATCTTTACAGGCAGCGTTGGGAACCTAGTTGTGGATGAGTTTCGCATATCATCCTCAGACGAATGGCCAATCTGAGAGGATGATCCAGTCATTGCAGGATCTGTTGCAAGCTTGTGTGTTGGATCATATGGGAAGTTGGAGTGAAATGCTTCCTTTAGTGGAATTCACTTACAACAACAATTATCATTCCAGTATTAGTATGGCACCATATGAGGCCTTGTATGGGCGACGATGTAGGACACCACTATGTTGGAATCAGGATGGTGAATCACTTCTACTAGGTCTAGAGTTTTTACCATAGACCTCTGATAAGGTCAAGGCGATCCATGACTGAATGAGAGCAACTCAGAGCAGACAAAAGTCCTACACAAATAGGAGGAGGTGGCCTTTGGAATTTGAAGTAGGGGATCATGTGTTTCTTAGAGTCACGTCGACTGATAGTATTGGAAGGACTATCAAATCAAGGAAGTTGACTCCGAGATTTGTAGGGCCTTATCAAATTTTAAGGAGGATCGGCACCGTAGTGTATGAGATTGTCCTGCCACCGCACTTGGCGAACTTGCACAATGTATTTCATGTTTCTTAGTTGAGGAAATACATAGCAAGCCCTTCACCTGTGCTGGAATCAAATGACATTCAGATTAGGGAGGACTTGACAATGAACACAGGACCGGTGAGGATACTAGACTCCCAAGTGAAGAAGTTGCGAGGAAAGGAGATTCGGACGGTTAAAGTTCTCTGGGATGAGGCTACACAGGAGATGACTTAGGAGATGGAGGATCACATGAAGCAATCCTATCCGCACTTGTTTCCTAGTAAGTTCAATTTTTGAGGACGAAAATCTTTTAAGGTGGGAGAAATGTAAGACCCAAGAAATTTAAATAGTTAAATAAATAATTATTTAATAAATACGAGTAGTAGTAGCCTTTATGGCATTTAATGTGGATTGTTATAATGTGGAAAAGTACTAGTTCAAATGGTTTAGAGTACTTGGTTGTGTTGAGAGGACTTGGGTTTGAGTCCTGTGTATGCCAATTGTATTTTATTTTAATAAGTGTATTATTTTAATGTTATGTTTGAACGTGAGTAGTGATAATGTAATCCTAAAATCATAGGAATTATTATGAAACATGTATTGGTTGAATTGGTTATGCATTTGCTTTGTAATTGAATGGTTGTGTGTTCAAACCTTGCTAAGAATGAATTAAGCTTCTTTTTTGGTCAAATTTCTTTTTGGCATGAATGACAAGGGTCAGCAAACCCTAGCCGTCAGAGTGAGCAGCTATAAGGTCTGTAAAACCATCAAGTTAACGAGGATTGATGGCCAATAAACCTTACAATAATTATTTTCGTTTTTTATTAATTTAATTAAAATAGAAGTGAAAAAGGGGGATTGAAAGGAAATAGTTGGAAAAGTGCAGAGGAATTTGGTATGAGAGTGGAGAAGTTTTGGGTGCGTGGAGAAATCAAAGAGGAGGAGGTTATTGTGGTTATTAGAAGCAAAGGAAAGAAGGTTTGTGAAAGAAGAGTGAGAAACTCAATTGGAGTAAGGATTCCAAGTAAGGGGAGATGTTTTTACATGTTTTTACTCGTATTTGATGTATTGTATTATGCCATGATTGAATGTATGAAAATTCTTCTTGTTCTCGCTGATTCTCAAAGGTTTCCGAGTTTCTGCCCATAAATCGCCTATCGGTGATGAACGTGCCGCCAAGCGACTCATCCTGTCTGGCCAGTTTTCTTGGTTCTGGTATGAACCGCTTGGCGGTAAGGTGGACCCACCAGGTGACACGCAGGGGTTTCTGTTTCCTTTTTGTTTTTGTAAAATTGTGTGTGGTGAATTCCCAATCAAATTGCTATGTCCATGTAAATGCTTGAAAATTACATTATTGCTACCACTATGCTAATTGCGAATTTAATTGGGGTTGGTAAACATGAAAGAGTTCATGTTACCATTATTGAATGAACCTAACTTCTTGGAGATAAGTATAAATTATGATTGGATTGGGAATTATGATGATACAAACTGTTTGAGTATGAGGAAATTGAGAAATTATGCAATATTGGTGCGTTTGGAGATTACTAGAGTAAAGGTTAGACTATAGGGTTATAGGTGCAGGAAACATGAGTTTTTCCCCAAACACTGATGTGCCGCCTGGCGGCATCTTATTGGCCGCTAGGCAATGGCAGTGCGGGATTACAATGCTGGCAATTTTGCGGAATGGTGGACAGTGAGATTCTAGGAATTTAATTGGGTGGTTGGGATTGAGGTTTTAAGAGTTGAATTGGAATGGAATTATACTTGTACTATTGGAGTAAATGGACAGAGAGTTAATTGTGACAAAGCCAATGAATGGAATAGGATGGTGTGCTAATAATGAGGAAAAAATTGAGGTTGTACATAATATAGAGACTACCTTGGTGGTTTAAGGTGTTGGAGGCAAGGAGAAAAAGATATAGAGTAAGTGAATAGAAGAGGTCTGAAAATGTGGGTGTCTTAAAGTGAGAAATTTTGTGAATTCGTACATATTAATTGGAAGGTAGTTGAGTGAAAAGTTTTGGTACCATTACGGTGTAGTAGAAATAGGTTGTCTGATTTTAAGATACTGAATTGGTGGTTATTTTCATAAGCTTGATTGAGTTATTATGCAATGATAGAGAACTTGGTAAACCATAGGTCTTGAATAGGGGAATTGGTAATTATGAATTATAGGCACTTGAACCATATGAGGGTGGCAGATTACCAAGAGTTTGACATTGAGAATGAGAGTATGTTGATACCTTAGGAGGCATTTTGAGAGTGTAGGATAATTTGTTTGGGTGCTAAAAACCAACAAAATGTCGCTACTGGTGTAGCGTTTATGGCCTACGAGTGTCCACCAAGCGATAGGACGAGTATGGGTGTCCCTGCAACACGTGGCGCCTAGCGGCAAGGTGTGATCCGCCAGACGATAGCCCTAAAATAGTGGGTCTGGAAGCGACTTGGCGCCTGGTGATGATGATGTCCCACCAGGCGGTTTAGACAGGATTTTCGCCTAGCGGTGCTTAGGCAGCGCCAGGCGATAGTGCTGTAGGCAGTGGTTTGCGTGTGTTGTTTGTACGTAGTGATGCGAGACTTGGATCAAGAGATGTTGTGCCATGAGAGAGTAGGTTCATGGATGGTTGTGAACACATGATGATATGAGCAGGGAGGTTCATATCTTGATATTCTCGTGTGAGGATCACACTTGAGAGATGCTGTGAGCGGGGAGGTTCGTAGCTAGTGGATCACATGTGTTAAACTACGAGCGGAAAGGTCTGTAGAATTGGACTACGAGCGGGGAGGTTCGTAGAAGCAAGACTACGAGCGAAGAGGTTCGTAGAGACAGGACCACTAGCGGGCAGGTTCATGGGAGCATCATATATCCTGAGTCCATAGTCAATTATTTAAGTGAATTGAAGGTTGAATTGCCTTGGGGTATTAAGGTCTTGGCCAAGAACTAACTAGAATAAAATAGTTGGGTGTACATTGATTTTATTGACTTATGTGTTAATTATTATGAGTTCACCCTTTTTGTTTGTGTTTGGCGATGATCGTGTGACTTAACACACGGGAGCAGATGATATTCCAGGTGATGTTGTTGACGCATAGCGATGGAGAGAGGGCTAACTTGGGGACTTTTGAGCTAGGGATTTTATTTTGTGTTGTGTTATCATGTCGGATTTTGGAACTTATAACAACATTATTACGCTAGTTTTATTTGAATTATGGCGCATTGAAGAATATTTCAATTTTCCCGTGTTTGGGATTAATAAAACTTTGATGTTTGGTTTTATGTATTAAATATCTTGTTATTATTTATTTAAATTAAGTAATTTCCAATAGGGACATTACATTATGTGTGCTGAACATTTTGAAACTCGTGCTCGGGCAACCAAAGTTCTTTACCATAGTATCCCTCAACCTGGGAAGGCCATCTGACTCCAACTGATGTTGATCACGAACAATGGACCACTCTTGATACTATCGTACTTTAGTGGATCCATTTTACCATCTCTTTTTATTTTCTCACTATTGTCATGGCGTCAGCTCCAACTGATGTTGATCACGAACAGTGAACCATTCTTGATACCATCGTACTTCAATGGATCTACTTTACCATCTCTTTTGATCTTTTCGTCGCTATCATGGAGAAAGGCTCCATGGCTATGGCTACCTAGAATTGTTTAGCTACCATTTGTTAGGAAAATAAGAATTCTCATGTTGTTACTTTGAGCAGGATTTCTCTTCCACTCGAATGGGTGGCTTTTCGAATGTTTCTGCATATTGTTAGCAACTCAAACAAATTACTAATCAGTTGGCGAATGTTAGTACTCCTGTCAGCAGTCATCGTTTGGTATTGCAACTAGTATCTAGTTTGTCTAAACCCTTTCATGGTGTAGCCACCCTGATTCTTCAGAGCAACCCTTTGCCTCCTTCCTCTAGGTTCGCTCTATGTTGACTCTCAAGGAATCTGGTTTAGGAAGATGCACACTTCAACCCCATGGAACCCTGATCACTCCTCATAACCACACTCTAATCGTAACTCAAACAATTGTTCTGGGTCCTGTCAGCAGTCATCGTTTGGTATTAGAACTAGTCTCTAATTTGCCTTAACCCTTTCAAGGTGTAGCCACCTTGATTCGTCAAAGTAACTTGTTGCCTTCCTTCCTTTAGGTCCGCTCTATACTGACTCTCAAGGAATCTGGTTTGGATGTAGCCACCTCAATCTTTTCCTTGGAATCCTTGTGGTTGGACTCCCCCTCCTTGGGGCGTGGCTCCTTGTCCTTATCCCAAATCTAAGTGGACTCATCCCAAAGGACCTTCAAAGAAAGCCGACATTTTGGGTCAATGTCCTCAAGCCCACACCACCATAGTTCTGGTCACACAATCCTTCCTACATCGAATCATCATAAACCTCTAAACCTTAAGCATGTTTCCACATGCCACATATTATAAATAAAAAATTTATTTTTTATGCGACAATTCACTACTAATAATAAAATTTCTATTTCCTTTTACCCTTTTGGCTTCTCTATTACTGATTTCAAGACGGGGATCCCTCTTATGAGATATGAAAGCATTAGCGACCTCTTTCCAATCCCCAATTTCACTTCTTTTACTAGTTTACCTTCTGGTATCTGGCTTAATCATCATGGTCATCCCAATTCTTCTGTTTTGCAGTCTTTTCGAAGGAATAAATTCATTGTCTCTGAACATTTGAATTCAAAAACTATTTATGATTCATGAATTTTGGCAAACATGTTAAGTTGCCTTTTGTGTCATCCAATAATGTTACTTTAATGTCTTTTGATATTTTACAGAGTGATATTTAGACATCACTTGTTTTAATCTGGTCATCACTAATGTTTTTTTTCTAAATGATTACTCTAATTTCCTGTGGACGTTTCCTTTAGGTACTAAATCTCAAATTTTTTAATATTTCACATCTCTCACTAATCAAATTCAAACACAATTTTTGTGAAAAGTTATATGCTATCAATATGTTGTTTCATCGATTTTGTGATAATAATGATCTTCTTTTTCGGTTCTGCTGCCCTCATAGTTTTTCTCAAAACGACAAAGTAGATCATAAAATCTGAACCATTAACAACATGATTTGCATTTTCCTTACTCATTCCTTTGTTCCTCCTTCGTTTTGGCATCACGCCCTTAATGGTCACTTATCTCCTTAATATACTTCCTTGAAAGGCGTTGTCCAATTGGTCTTGCACTCAACTTTTGTATTATTGTGATCCTCCTATACACATTTGTGACTTTTCAATTGTCTTTGTTATCCTTTGTTCCCCTCTCCTACCATTAACAAACTACAATCATGGTCGACTCCATTTATTTTTTTAGGCTATCCCCTTAATCACAGAGGTTATAAATATTTTGATTTGTCCCATAAGAAGGTAATACTATCGCGGCATGTCATTTTTTATGAAACAAAATTTCCATTTGCCCATATGCCTTCCTCTCATATCTCTACTTATGACAACTTCACAAATGACATACATCCCTCCTTTGTTCATCCCTGGCCCAACCATGACTTGAAGCCTTTGCCTAACCTATAGCCTATAAGATTACCCTCCCCTTCATCCAACACAACAACCTCCACGACTAACCCACCTACCTCTTTTTCTTCTTTAGACCAGCCTACCCTGCCTTCGAACCCTACCCTTCCATCACGACCCACCCTTTCTACTAGAACCATGGCCACCTGTAGTATGACCAGTGTCTCCAAATCCAGAAACCTCTTTAACCTTTATATATCGATTGTCAACCTTGTAATATCACCTCTTTCCAAAAATTCAACCCTTACTTTATTGGACCCTAATTGCAAATCTATCATGCAGTCTGAATTTGATGCTCTAATTAAAAATAATACGTGAGATTTAGTTCTACAACCTTGTGATGTTAATATCATTCATTGTATATAAATTTTCAGACATAAAAAGAAATTTAATGGTTGTTTTGAGCGCTACAAAACTCGTCTTGTAGGTGATGGTGAGTCTCTAAGAAAATATTATTACAAAATAAAATGAATTTCAATTTTTATTCAAATAAAAATTATTTATATAATACCCGAGAAATTCTTAATTTTTTCTCCTCGCCACTAGGTGCATGTTTCAATAACTATTACAATTTTATTTTATTCCTAAAAATACATCCAAAAACTTGGAAATAAGAAAGTAATTATTATTGATCGAATTAAAATCAACACTCAATAAACTCCATTACTTGATTAGTTAACACTAATAACATGGTTTTACTGTAAAGATACCCACGTTTGTAATAATATCTCTTTTTTAATTCTTCATTCCTTCTATCTATTTTCTACATTAAATATAGCTTATCATATATGTATTTTTTTAATGTCATATTATCTTAATATCATATTTATAATTAGGGATGATAACGAGACAGGACGAAAACAAGTTTCATTATCTCTATTCCTCAAGTAAAAATTCATACTCATTTTCATTTCCAATGAGTATAAAATTTGCTCTCATCCTTATCTTCACCGGGTGACAAGTATACTCGTACACGTGTCCATATCTACTTTCTTACAATTTCATTATCAATTAATTAATTTTTATAAAAAAATCATGAAAATAAAATATGATATTATCATATATTCAATATCAAAAGAATATATTTAATGTCAAATATTTAGAAATGAATGATAATTATATACTTTTAAACTAGAGTATCAAATAATAATTTGATAAAAGTAAAAGAATTATATAAAATATTACACAATTACACATAAATAAAATTTCATAACAACCAAAATAATCATTAATTTTGAGAAGTTAATGAAAGAAAGTTGATAAAGTTAAAAAAAATATTTTTTTTAAATTAAAAAGAGAAATCAAATATTTAACTTTTAAAGTATTTCAAATGTTTATTTACTCTCTCTAAATTATAATGAAATATCCATTTTATACATTGAGAAAGTTTATAATACACTATTTAAATGAAATCACACATAGAGAAAATGTTAAACTAATAATAATTCAAATTTAGACATAAATCTTTCATCTTTTGATAATGACATTAAATTATTATATTATAGTAAATGAAACGTATTTATACAATTATGATGGTAAATTACATTTATGAGAATGGGTTAGAAAATAAAAATAATTATATAAAAAAATATTAAAACAATATTCTACATGATAAAAAAAAGAGAAAAAAATATTAAAAAGTAAAAATGATCAAATGTGTCCCTAAAAACGATTTGATACACTATTGAATGAAATTGCACAAAGGAAAAAAATATATAATTAAGGGTATGATGACATAGAAAGTACCATGAAGATCTGTTTCTAGATATCAAACTAGTTGAACCCTTGAAAGATAATGAAAATTTTTTTAGCGAAACAAAAATTTCTTCGAACAAAACAAAAAATTAAGAAGAATAGAGAATAAAAAATATGTTTTTTTATATTACCTAGTAAATGAAGAGTTTACGAGATTGAACACAAACAATAAACAATAAACAAAAATACTAAAAAAGAGTATAAATAATTGAATATCAAACTTAGAAGTTTTCTATTTATTGAAATTTATAATGCATAATTTGAATATAGCTACACAAAGAAAAAAATGTGTAACCAAAATTGTGATAAGAGAGAAATTACCTTAGAGATGTGAGTGTAAAACAAGTCAAACAAGTAGAAGAAGTAAGAAATAAGTGTGTAGCAAAAAAGAAAGGTTTATGAAATGTTATATATATATATATATATATATATATATATATATATATAGTTATTTAGGTTACTTAATAAACTATGAAAAACTTGTAATAATTTAAATAAAAACAAAGATGAAGAGGGAAATGAGTATTGAAATGGGTATGGGGATGGGGATGAAGCAAATATATACATACCCACTAGGATGACTCGAGAGATGAGTTTGAGTATTAAGAATTAGGCCTTTTCATTTACTAGTAAAACAAGTTATGTTAAAATGTATTATAATTTTATTTAAAAATTAATTTTTTGAACTTTTTGTGATGCAAAATTATTTATTAATTGTCATAATTAATTTCATTTAACAATTATTTTTCAATAAATAATAAGGTCAATCCGTGTAATATTTTTTTACACATTGTTGAACTTAAATAAATTTTCATAATATTTAGCTTTGGAAAACTTCTCTTTGTTGAAACAACCGAAATTTAAATTGTTAACATTATTCTATAATTAGTCATCTTCTTTTTGTGTTTCTCTCCATTAAGAAATATTTGAATATAATTTGATAAAGAAAAGTGTCTAGAATATTTATCCTTTGGGAAATCTATATAAGTGATTTTAGTGATTTTAATAGGATCATTTTATAGTAATAAATCTCTCAAGTTTGTATCAATACTCTTCCATTAGCTTGAGTAATATATATTTTCATCAAGATTAAAATTATTATCTAGTTTTTCAATCTCCTATTCGTTATCATGACTTTGAGAATCATAATTATCCTCATCATTAACTAGTTCTCTTTCTCTATTATTACTTTCACATATATGTATATTGTTATTATGATAGATTTTATACATTTAATGAAACATGTGTTTAGAATATTCTTTTCATCAAAAAGAGTTGAAAATGAGACAAAGAAAACAGGTGAAAATTTGAAGGATTATTGATGAAGGATTATCTTGTTTTCTTTTTAAGATTATTGAATATGGTCAAGTTGATTGAGAAAGCTAAGTGAAATCCCCACTGGACATTAAGATAGCAAGCTATCTAGATGTGAAGGTTCCTTTCACAAAGCTCAAGAGAAGAAGATAATGGATTGATTCAAACAAAAAGGAAATGGAAAACACATAAACCATAGAAAACCAAGAACAATTAAAGGAAGAAAAAAACATAAAATGGAAAGGAAAGAAATGGTAAAAATGTGAGAAGCACGCCACTACAAGGCTAGGCTAGAAGCCATGACAACCTTGAAGATGAGTGGATGTGTGCCGCCACTTGCTATGCAAGATAAG
>Ga0214544_1010563_pt1 | contig 13479 bp, 3 predicted proteins | sample CNSS3metaG_FD_160074 | JGI IMG/M metagenome (GOLD analysis project Ga0214544, IMG submission 160074) | Root nodule microbial communities from cowpea collected in UCLA plant growth center, Los Angeles, California, USA - CNSS3 | ecosystem: Host-associated > Plants > Roots > Nodule | place: USA...
AATTTTATAAAAGAATCTCTAAAATCATAATTAGGTTTATACTAATTTGTGATAAACTTAATTTGGAGAAACATCCTAAAAAAACCATAAATCTATCTAGTTGTATTTATTTCTCTTCACACACTTTCACGATAATTTACACGGTAAAAAAATCTTATAACAGAAAAAAAATCTTAATCTCTTTTATAAATCAATATCTCCATAAATTTTTTATTTTATCTTTTATTATAATTTTCATAATATAAATTTAATATAAAAAATATATAAATATAATTGAATATATATATATATAAATTCCAAAAAAAACAATATTTGGGGGAGTCGTGGCTCCCCTCGGTCAAAGCATAGTTCCGCCCCTGAGTTAGACACAAACTCATTACTTTTGCTCTCATTTGTCATTTGTTCTCTTCCTTCCTTGAAGAAAAAAAAAGGTAACTCTTTTGTCTCACTTGATAATGAACTATTAGTTTAATAGTTATTAACATTATTTTTTATTTCATGAACTTTGTATATTCATTTTTTTATGAATATAGAAGAAAAAATAATATATTATGTGTTTTTTCAAACCAATTTTGTGACTTGATTATAATATATTATTCTTTTAATAATTACGACTCTCAATTTCTCATTAGATTATGATAAATTATTTTTTAATATTAACTTTTTTTAAAGTATATTGATGATGAATAAAACCATATATTCATTGTTTAAAAGTGATAGAAGAGAAGTTGTTGGTGAAGATGAAAACAAGATAAATTTTACTTCTTCACATATTTTGAAGTATTGTACTAATGATCCAACATAATGATCAAATTGTTCGGTTAGAGGAGTTATTTTTTGAAGTATTATACTAATTATCCAATCTAATAATCAAATAATTATATTGTTTGGGCCCCTCCAAATTTTGTAGTCAAGACCCACCACTAATCCCAAGAATATCTATGCACCCTGCATCAATGTTAACCAACGTATGTGTATAATCACCTCACACATTGCATAAATATTAGCCAATGTTAGCACATAAACATCATACACCCTTCGTCGAAAAACCAACCACCACCATATTGTGATAGCACCACAACGCAACACTCGCCAACAACGTAGCAGTTGCGCAAGCCACAAAACGTTGTCGCTTCATCTGACCTCTAAGCGCACTTCATGCAAAATAAAATCTGCAAGCTACATCGCACAAACAAGATCTATAAACCTCAAAGCACTTCTTACATGCACACGCTACAAACCATGACTCCCACAAATCAGATTTCCATTGTACATCACTCATCGAGCCACGCGATGACCAACTGCTACCTCCTCCGTAGATCCCAGAGTATCTCGCCACACGCGAACTCCACTTCAGTAGATCCATCACGACTTATCATCTTCGCACATTCAAGAACCCGACTGTAAATTCACCGTGCCAACACAACGCTAACAATGATTCTTCCATCAAATTTGTCATTGCAACTTCAGCAATCAAGGATGATTCTCTAACAAGGAATTAATCTTTTCTGATGTGGAAGATCAGATTACGCTGCAACCACAGAGCATATTAAGAAAAAATTTTACCAAACCATAGCTTTGATATCACTTGTTAGGAAAAATGCATCATCAATTAAGAATATTATCGTCTTTACCCCCAAGAATCACCCTATGAACAGAGAAATAAGATTAACACATAGAATAATATAACGTGGAAACTTCAAATATGGAGAAAAGACCACAACCGCAAAGAATAATCACTATGTGTAAATTTGTACAACCACAGAAAGCACTATCAACCCTTTGACCCTAGGTACACCCACACTCTACTAGCTTAAAGTGTCTTTGACTTGGGGCAAGGAGCATCATGAACCTAAGACAAGGAACATCATAGACTTAGAACCCATTATATAGTCACAACACAAGTGGATTAGAATAACATAAGTGGATTGGAGTAAAATGGGTTCAATATCTTTTTATCTATCTATCTTTCTCCATCTATTATTTAGTTTCACATTAAAAAAGTTAAAATGTAGGATATTGCATAATCGTAGGAGACTTTTTATTTGATTTAATTTAAGTGTTAGGGATATGTTTAAATTATTTCCATCAATTAAAACATATTCTTTTAACAAATTGCTCATAATTAAAATAGTTTTATCATTTAAAACCACAAGTGCAGTTTGTGCATTTCACAGTGTCCTATATGTCTCGGTTCTAGTGCAAACAAGGTATATAAAGACGCGGTAGCATTTTTGTAATATTTGAGGAAGTTTATGTCTCGGCTCTATAGACAACCGAAGCATATACATGTTTATGCCTCAGTTCTATAGACAATTGAGGCATATGTCCCAAAATTTTTATGCTTTCCCGCTATTTTCAATTTTTAAAATTAAACACAGAGTTTTATGCCTCGGGTAGACACTTAACCGAGGTAGATAGTCTTTTAGGCCGCGATCCAATTTTAACCGAGGCATATGTGGTTACTTAACCGAGTCTTTTATGTAGTAGGTGTTACTTAACAGAGGCATATACTTGTTTATGCCTCAATTTAAAATCAACCGAGGCAATAAGCCTTGTTAGGGTTAAAAAAAGAATCGTGCATTGTTGGAGCTTCTTCTTCGGGTGGTGCAGCAGCAGTGTCTCTATTGTTGCGTTCTCCAATAGTTGCAGAGCGTGCAGGTTCCCTTCTTCCATTGTTGCAGAACGCGTGGAGCTCAGGCGCTACCTCCATTGTTAGGCATATGTGGTTACATTTATGCAGCAAGTGTTACTTAACCGAGGCATATACTTGTTTATGCCTTAGTTTAAAATCAATTGAGGCAATAAGCCTTGTTAGGGTTAAAAAAAGAATCGTGCACTGTTGGAGCTTCTTCTTCGGGTGGTGCAGCAGCAGCGTCTCCATTGTTGCGTTTCGTCTCCAATAGTTGCAGAACGTGCAGGTTCCCTTCTTCCACGCAGGTTCCCTTCTTCCATTGTTGTAAAACGCGTGGAGCTCAGGCGCTACCTCCATTGTCGTCGTTCATGCATGAGTTAGGGTTTGCGTTTAATGGTGAAGTTACAATGGCCAACGGTGGTTTGCTACTGCATCGTTCTTGTTCATACGTGGTGGATGGTTGCAGATGTGCGACGATAAGGTATGGTGCATGAACTTAGACTTGTTTCATTTTGCAGATGTTGCTCGTGTGAAAGAAACGTGACAATGGTGGTTCGTCTCAGGTGCAGACCTGCAATGGTTGGTGTGAGTTTCTCCATGTGTGTGGCGTGGTGGTTGGTGAAACATTTTTCGGTGATGCGGCTGCCGTCGTTAATGGTGGCTCATTCACATATTATGCTCACAATGGTTGGATATTGGTGGCCATTCAATTTTTTTTTTATTTTTTATTTTTAAGGCATATTATGCCTCGGTTGACTTTGACCCAAGGTAGTAAGGGTTAAATATGTCTCGATTCATAACCGAGACATAAAGGCACTATTTTTTACTTCGGCTAGATATGCCTCGGTTCTTAAGTCGAGGCCAAATGACCAAAATAACCGCGACAGAAACACTTGCCTACACTAATGAACAATTTTTATTTAAATTAATCATTCACGTCTCATTTTAAATTAATTTCAACCATTACATTTTTTTAATTTAATTACACCAATAAAAACATTTTTTATTTAAACTAATCACTTAAGTCTTATTTTAAATTAATTTTAACCACATGCAAAACTATAATCTTACCATTTCATCAATTAAAACTTTTTTCTATCATAATCACTCACAAACTTTTCTTTCATCTCTTCAATTTACACCCTCCATCCCTTAATCCAAACATCTCACTTTCCATCTTCCTTATCCTCAAATCCATCTCTTAATTCCAATAAAACAAATGTTGAATTTTGTGGAGAGATCTTGGTCGGATTCAAGTTGCTAATGTTTCTCGAAGTGGATTGATTCCAATGGTAAGCTAAATCTTCCTCCATGTGGTAATCATTTTACGTGATCATCCTCTTACATCTCCTAATGCTAATTACACCCTATGATTTAAATAATTGACATTTTTTTCCAAAGAAATACCATTAATAGTCTTTTAAAGGAACAAAAATTCGAAGTTCCTTACCCAAAATGTTATATTTCACAACCTTAGTCAGTGTCAAATTATCGTTCTAGAACTATACCTCAAATTTTAAATGGTTAAACCAAATTAATAAATAATAAATAATTATAATATACGAAACCGGGCACCACCGCGCTCTCCGTTTCTTAAACACACAGAATAATTATTCTCCAATGTCAACGTTTGAAAGCAACAACATATTTTTCAAATTACGAGACATTGTCTTATAATAAACAAACATAGTATAACAAAAGTTTATTCCTGCCAAAATCCGTAACATTATAATATATTCACGGGTATACGTATACAAACTAATGTCGACTTCTGTTATTTATTAAGTTGATTTGGTTCATGTATTGTGTATAATAGATAAATACGTATAAATATAAAAATATAAATATAAAGTCTAATTCTTAAGATAAGGTTCAGTTATTTATTTGTGTAGTGTTCTAATTATATGCGTGGTGTTATTTTTTTAGTAATTAATGAGCGTGTGGAGTAATAAATTTGGATTGGGATCAAGTGGGGTGATTAAAATAGTTTGGTACTAATGATATACGGATCGTGGAAGAGTTATTAGAGAGATTTTCAAGATTTGTTGTGTGACATAAATAAATAGTTCACATGCAAAGGTCAAACCATATATTAAAATTTATATAATAATAGTTTTTGGTATATATGCTTTTTTTTTTTCATCTGGATCGTGTCAAAGTGAATTGAAAAATTATGAAAATATTGAGTGGAATAATATATAGTGGTGTGGATCTGGAGGCTCGTGTCTCAATGCCACTTGTTTTTCAAATGTTGCTAAATATTATATGCTCAAATTGTTGCACATAAAACATATGTTAAATGCCATATTTGAATCTAACTACTTTCTTTTAATGCGTTGTGTAAGTAATTTTTCTACGGGTTATCCACTTGTGATTTTCGACGCCTTCTTACATCAATTAATAATTGTGCTTCATTTAATTTTATCCTACTGTTTTAAATGAAACCAAGTTTTTCTGTATTTGTTTAATTTATTTTTTTTTAAATGTATATTCTAGTTTTATATATTTTCAAAATTGTTTTGAGTTAATAATAATAATCATATAATTATTATTACAAATTCATGGACTATTGTACATTTTTAGTAATGTCATAAACTTATAAGAATTTGGTGTGAAACTTTATCTTCTTAAAAGCTGTGTTCGAATCTCTTTAATTGGTTTTTTTTTTGTTTAGTATGAATCTTTAATGTTATTTTCCTAGAAAGTGGTATCAGAACCAAAATAATATATTCAATATTAATATATTTAATTAATGTGATTAATATAATTAAATGAATACATAATTTATTATAGTAATTATAAAAAAATCACACATAATAAAGAATATCTTGATATCTAATGTGTTTGATAACATATTTAAAAAAAAAGTTAAATATTTTTTTTTCTTAAACTTTAATATAAAATTAAAATTTTATAAAGTTTGATCTTCAATTTTAAAAGTGAATTGATGTAATCTTTCCAAGTAATTACGTTAAATTTGTTTAACGTGTTAAAAACAGTCTTAAGTAAGTGTTTGGAAAATTTACATTATATATATATATATATATATATATATATATATATATATATATTTGAGTTTAAATGTTAACTTTGAAGGTCATTTAACTAGCCTAATAAGATTAACAATGTTAGATTAAAAAATAATATTAATTAATTGTTAAAATTTAAAGTTCAGACAAATTTTAATTTCATCTACAAATTGAAAACATATTATATCGCATTTAAAGATCTAAACTATAGATCAAATTTATAGATAAAATTTCGATAAAACGTTTTATTGGCTTTGGCAAAAACAATTCTAATTTATTTGAATAAACTATAAACAAATTATATTTAACAATTTCTAAAATTTTATAAAATTGTTTTTATTGTCATATAATGATATTTTTTTAAGCATAAATAATCTTTTAAATCTTTAAAAGTGTATTTTATTTCTGAAATAGTCTTTAAAATGTTAAAATTAAAAATTAGTATTTAAGAATAAGATCTATTCCCATGTGTATCATGTATCAATTAGTGTGTCATGTCTATGTAAAAAAAATCTGTACCCGTAGATATCCGCCGATAAAACCCGCAACGGGTAGAAAATGAATATTAAAAATGGATATTCGCAGGTAACGGGTATGGATATTTTTTATATCCGTATGTTAACGGGGTGGGTACGGGCATCATAGTATTCGTATCATGGATACTCGTACACGCAATACTCTAATTTAAATTAAAAAAATATTAAAACATTAATACATTGATTTTGAATGGGTTATTTTTTATCAATTGATTTTAAAAAATCTCTATTTATTTATAAATTGTTATTCAACACCATTTAAATGAGTTATTTTCACTTTGTTTGAAATTTATAAAGGTCATGCATTATATTTTTATTTGAATTTATGATTAAATTTTTTTATTAAATATTAAAATTTTCTTTTGTAAATATCCACGGGTATCCATGGATATTAAAAAAATATGTGGATACCCGCATAACGGATACCCGTACGGATATGGATACGGGTACAAAACGGATATTTATCCAGCAAGTAGGGTACGGAGGAATTACTATCTATACGTTACTCGCTCCGTTGACATCCCTAATCATATCCCTGATCATGTACATTATCTAACATCATCCATAAACTTAGAAGCCAAATCTTATTTGGTATTCATTTTTAATTTGAACAATTCTAAGAGGACTCGAAAGATTAATCTGTCTTTGCTAGAAGTGTAGTTGTTATTTGTTGAGGGACAAGTCATCATTATTTAGTTACCATATTTTTCTATTGCTAACTTTAAATTATTAATTGTTGGAATATAGGTATCAAGTGTGATTAATGTTTTCAACAAAAAATTGTGGTTGCAATTCAAGTAGCATTTTTATTTTTGAAAACGAAATTATTTACAAATCAATCATAAATTTCATCAAAAGATAAAAAAACATTTAAGATGATCAATGAATTTATAACTGTTATTATGAATGAATTGTCCAACCTCGTACTTGCGTAAGTCATGATGATTAAAATGTCATGTTCACCGTACTAGTTTGTTGTAAAATAGGCCAAATAAAAAACTATCTACTTACACAAATTATGCAATTTTAATAATAGAGAAAAAAAAAACACAAGCACAACTAAATAAATACATTGAATGATGTGGTCTAATAAAGTCTACTCAGTTTTACTGACCTAAAGTTTGAAGATATTCTTTTATATATATATATATATATATATATATATATATATATATATATATATATTTTTTATTTTAAATATATATATGTTAACCTTATATGTGACTAAATCTCTACATTATATATTTACAAAATATTTGGTATAACAGGTAATGCATATTATTGTTATTATTCCACTAATTTAACATATAAATGGTAAATTATTATATTTGTTTATATTATTTGATATTCTCTTGATATTATTTATTTTTATCACACAAAGCATAAGGACCTAGAAATCCTATAAATAGACCAAGTATTTCACCAATAAATACACATCCTTTCATACTCATTCTCTCTTCTATACATCCAAACTCTCTTATAGACTTGAGCGTCTCAGAGCTTTTGCAAATGGATCTTCCCATGTGTTCTAGCCCTCAAGAGCATACATTAGTATTCCCCAATCCACTCAAATCTTCATTTGTCCAAAGGTCCACATGTTGGATCTCGATAAGAAAATTTGACTCTCACAGTGGGGCCTAGGTAAAATTTTATCATGCATTCACATTTTATACAATCCTTACATGATGAGATAATTAATTATTAATATTGATGAGTGAGATTGTTCATAATTACTCACAATTAGCTACCATAAATATTTATGGTCAGAATTTAGGGATGCCTTGTAAGAATGCTATCTTGACACTATATTTCTTTCATTAAATATGTTTTACTCCAATTTTATGAATAATCAATGTGAAAATAGAATTTTCCTATGGATTTGATAACACTTGACTAAACAAACACTCCAAATTTCAAAGGTGGCCTCCTGAGATAAAAACACATCGAAAATAACATTTGAGTTGCATAAAATATTTTCATGGATATTCTAATGTTTATTGATGCAACTAAAGTTATGTTAATCTCATACAAGGTGTGAAAATAAAGAAATTACAAAACACCTTCAGAATAAGGCCAAATTCCAATGGTGACCTCGTGAGATATAAACGCATTGAAAATAGCATTTGAGTTGTATAAAATATTTTCTTAAATATTCTAATGTTTGTTGATGCAACTGAAGTTATGTTAATCTCATAGAAGGTGTGAAAATAAAAAAATTAAAAAACACCTTAAGAATAAGGTCAAATTCAGATGGTGGCCTCGTGAGATAAAAACGCATCGAAAATAGCATTTGAGTTGCATAAAATATTTTTTGGATATTATAACGTCGGTTGATGCAACTGAAGTTATGCTAATCTCATACAAGGTGTGAAAATAAAGAGATTATAAACTCCTTCAAAATAATGACAAATTCCAATCAAATTCCAATGGTGGCCTTGTGAGATAAAAACGCATCAAAAAATAGCTTTTGAGTTCAATAAAATGTTTTCATGGATATTTCAATTTTTGTTGATGTAGTTGGAGTTATGTTAATCTCATACAAGGTGTGAAAATAAAGAAATTACAAAACACCTTTAGAAAAATGCTAAATTCTAATGGTGGCCTCATGAGATAAAAACGCATCGAAAATAACATTTGAGTTGCAGAAAATGTTTCCTTAGATATTCTAATGTTTGTTAATACAACTGAAGTTATGTTAATCTCATACAAGGTGTGAAAATAAAGAAATTACAAAACACCTTTAGAATAAGGTCAAATTCCAATTGTGACCTTGTGAGATAAAAACGCATCAAAATTAACACTTGAGTTGCATAAAATATTTTCTTGGATATTCTAATGTTTGTTGATGCAGCTGAAGTTATATTAATCACATACACAATGTGAAAATAAAAAAATTACAAAACACCTTCAGAATAATGGCAAATTCCAGTGGTGACCTCGTGAGGTAAAAACGCATTGAAAATAACATTTGAGTTGCACAAAATGTTTTTTTAGGTATTCTAATGTTTGTTGATGCAACTGAAGTTATGTTAATCTCATACAAGTTGTGAAAATAAGGAAATTATAAAACACCATCGGAATAAGGCTAAATTCCAATGGCAACCTCGTGAAATAAAAACGCGACAAAAATAGCATTTGAGCTACATAAAATATTTTGTTTGATATTCTAATGTTTGTTGATTCAACTAAAGTTATGTTAATCTCATAGAAGGTGTGTAAATAAAGAAATTACAAAACACCTTCAAAATAAGGCCAAAATTGGCAAAGTTTGGAAGAATATGTTTTGCACCCCCTAATTTACTTATCCACTCCACTTTTTAAACAATCCTCTAATCACAAAACTGACTAATTAGAGGTTGTCCTATGGTTATCCTCGCTCTCTAAATCAACCCAATGAAAAGTTGCCAAGTGTCCATCATCCTTAGTAAAAAATTTGACCAACCAAATGATGACATATCATCACCTTCATCTTCCATCTTCTCCAACCAGACCTCAACGTTGTCATCGTCAGTCACTGGCACCTGCCTGAGGGTCGCCAAAATTGCTACAACCCCTAGAGGAGTGCCAGTCTGCCATGCTCACTTTCCTCCACTATCATGTCGACCACTTCAAGGGTATCTTTGCTCCACCTTAGACGATAACACCATCTGCATTTGGGATGCCACCAATGGCGATTGCGTGATTGCTACCAACGTCATCCCTGGAATTAGCATCTTCGAAGGCTTTAACAACCAAAGGTAGTGCGCCAAAAAGCCCGCGTGGCAGCATGCAATGTCTGTTGACCTCCCCTCATCGCTGGTGACGAGCAGATCTTTGTAGTATATAATGAGGCCATCCGTAACGGTGTGGACGCACAATGTGGATGGCTATCAGTATCGCTCGATGGGTCCGCCTCGAGCTTGCTAAATGATGACATGGTGGTTTGCTTCGCTTAGAATAGTGGGATTACGGATATATTACGTTATATATATTTAAATCCCATTCTATTATTTGGGACGTCAAAATCTAACCATCGTTTTTAATACCATCAATGAGTTTTTCAAAAAAGATCACTAGAAAAATACTATACTAATAAAACATGAATTTAATTCACCCGAACTTCAATCCAAAGTTCATAAATTTTCATCATATAAACTTAAGTTTCTCATTTTTACTTTCAATGATCTTTAAAAAAAAATATTATAAAAAATAACTTAATCTTTTAGTGACCGAATTAATTCATTAGCGTTATTCGACTTTTCCTTTATGAATTGAATTATACCATCCTGTATACGACATACGTTATCCCAGCAAGACACGAAATGATCGTTTTGTGATTTGCATTGAAAGTTTAATTTCCATATCTAGAAGAAGTCAACATACATAAAATATTTCATAATCAACTTAGCCAAATATAACCAACACATTCAAACCCAAACCTACCTTGCTTTTCTAGAAGAAATGAACAACTAAGAAAACCCACATTTATGACTTCCTTTCAACATTAGGAGAAAAAAAAATACGCACCGAAAGCTTATATAAATTAAGACTAACTCCTAGTTCTAAATATCCTATATCATTTAGATTTGAACCAAAAAGCAATTTAAAATAATTTTTTTTCAATACATCAAAATATTTTTTAATGTTAGTTTTATACCAACATCCAAATGGGTAATTAATTCGATTGTTACCACTAGTGCTAATGGATTTGAGATCAAAACCAAAAAAGTAATTTTGATAAAATAATTAAAACTATTAAAATATATATTGAAAAAAAAAATCTAGTTATAAGATTTGGGTAATTTTTCAAGCAAAAACAATTGATCGTGAACATATGCATGTTGTTTTAACTTTGACAAAAGCTAATTCAATTGACGTCATTTTTTATATTTAATTACCATCTGTCCATTCTAACAAAGTAAGTAAAAAGAACCTTTCAGAGAAATGTAATGACACATCATGCATTATGATAAAATATTTTATATATTAGATGTCAATGAAAAGCCGATTTTTTTAAATGCATTAAAAATAAATTGACTTATTCAGTCAATTTAAAATAAAAATATAAGTTATTAACGTCTAGGAAAATATAGTTAACTTGTAAAATATGTATTGCAGATGCAAACCTTATATTATATATATAAAAAAAAGTTTAAATAAAAAGTTGATTCATGTTGAAGTTGGTTTCTCCAATTTTTTTCTTTTCAGCCTTTATACTATCTAATATTTAATAAATATATTAACTTGGCCTTGGTGGTTACTCTATTAGGTTCGCGGAAGCAAAAACTCATTTAATCAAGTAAAGGGTTTAGAGAAAAAAAAATGAAAAAACTACGAATGAAGATTCAATGGTTGAAATGAAAACATATTCTTACATCTAAATTAAAAAATACTACTAATATTTTTAGTGAGTTAACACGCATGCAAGGAAATATTTTGTGCACTCTGCTTTCATAATTAATAGTATTCAGCTCAATAAATAGCATACGTAGTTAATTCAGAAAAATAAATATTAACATATTTTATTTTTAGTACAATCAAGAAATTATAGTTTTAATATAAAAAAATTAGTTATGTTAATTTTGTTTGAATTCTATTAATGATTAAGGTAAAGCATATTTATTTACAAAAATAGACTATTGAACTTATTTAGCACAGAACCTCATAATTCACTCTCAACTCACTAGAGAATAAAAAAAAAAGGTTTAATATTCCATATCAAATAAGTGTAAGTGTTGAGTAGTGATGGATCATCCTTTTCATCCCTCAACTCTTTTATGTAGTGTTTGAAGAATAATCTTTTTGACTCTAAATCAATAAACACTTAATTCTACAAAGTATGCAATATCAAGTGTATATCTTCATCTTTTTGACATAAGACGCTCCATAAGAAAATTTATAATAATAACTTCAAAACATATTTGTTTTGTGTTCCTGCTTGAGGAAATAAATAAAGCAATATCCCGTATCACAATTAGAAAATAATCACTTGTTTTTATGGTGTGATTGCATGCACTTTTTGAATAAAATCATTCAATTCAAATAAGAAAAATCAAATGTCACTTAGTTTGTTCAGAGTTTCACAATCACTAGTGCAGAATTCCCATTTTACCTCGCCTTATATGTCTCGGTTGGCCAAGAACCGAAGCATATAATGGCGCGGTGGCATTTTTGCAATTAGAGGCAACTTTTAGGCCTCGGTTCTCCAAATACCCGAAGCCAAAGAGGGTATAGGCCCCGGTTCACTCAAAACCGGTGCCAAAGAGGGGTATAGGCCTCGGTTCAATATGACCCGAAGCCAAAAAGTGGCTGGAAGTCAGGGTATAGGCCTCGGTTCAAGGAGACCCGGTGCCAAAAGGAGGTTAATGGCTTCGGTTCCTCTAACAACCGAAGCCATAGGGTTTATTTAGGGTTCAAAATTTTCGAACCCTTCTTCCTCCCCGCGCCAGCGCCTTTGTAATTCCACTCTCTCTTTCTCTCCGCAGAGCCTCGCGCACAACGAGCACGGTGTGTGAAGCGACTTTGGGAGCGGAGGCTACCACGAGTCGCAGAGTCTGAGGCCGATGCATTGCGGGAGCTTGGCGGAGGTGGGGCGAGCGGCGACGGAAGAGGAGACGGCGGAAGGGAGGCCAACGAGGACGAGAGAGTCAAAGAGTGTGGCCATGGTGGAAGAGTACATGGCATGGTTGTACTTCTGCTTTTCCAGCTAAACTCATCTGGGCACCGATCAAAGTGTAAACTTTCTTCGATTTCAACCATGTTTTTGCGCTTTCAGATGCTGGGTGTTTGCAAGTTTGGGTCTTTACGGTACCATCTGATTGGAACGCTCACCGACGGTGATCTTCGTCGCACTCTCCGAGCCAATGGGGAAGCCATTTTAAAAAAAAATATTTATCACCTATGGCTTCGGTCCTAACTGACCCGAGGCATAAAACTGAGTCTATGACTTCGGGTGATAACCGAGACCAAAAGGTACACCTTTTGGCCTCGCCCCAATATGCCTCGGTTCCAGACCCGAGGCAAAATGCGAAAAATAACCGGGGCAGAAAGCCCTTTCTGCACTGGTGAATACTGTATATCGCAAATCAGTAGGCTAGACACTCTATCCTTTGTTTAGCAAAACAAATGTTAGAATGTTCATAGAGCATGTGCGCATTCAGGGCAGTTTTTTTCCTTCTATATATTTAAATAAATAAATATATATATATATATATATATATATATATATATATATATATATATATATATATATTTTATATATATATATTTATATTTTATATATTAAAAAAATATATAACTA
>Ga0214544_1010564_pt1 | contig 13474 bp, 13 predicted proteins | sample CNSS3metaG_FD_160074 | JGI IMG/M metagenome (GOLD analysis project Ga0214544, IMG submission 160074) | Root nodule microbial communities from cowpea collected in UCLA plant growth center, Los Angeles, California, USA - CNSS3 | ecosystem: Host-associated > Plants > Roots > Nodule | place: USA...
ATATATATATATATATATATATATATATATATATATATATATATATATAAAGTGGGTGGTTTTAAGGGCAAAAGACAACCTTATAGTTAGTTCCATGGGGCAAGTGAAGGTGCTGGTGGGATCATCTTTGGGGTAACTATAAGCATCGGGGCACCTATCCTTGAAGAATTTGGAGAGAGGAGTAGCAGAACAACTTCCGGAATTGCAACAGTATTTGTTGCTTTTGTAGACAGTACATGGGTTGTTGCAACCGCCTTCGGTCTTAAGCTCAGCGGGACACTGTCCGTTAATGTTAGCGGTGCATGATATGCCACGTGAGCATTCGTTCGACGTTGGATTGAACTCCATCGGAACGTTGAAACCGTCCACCAGGGAGATGTCGAAGAAGTCCAAATTGTTGAACCCGTTCAGCCCGTATTCCGCTAGGGTGTTCGGAGGTGTACCGTATCCTTGGCACTATAGGACCCCGCCACAATCACCGGTCTGACATCCACCTCGACCCGACCCGTCGAAGTGGCAACCAGTTCAGGCCCAAATGCGGGCACCTTTAGTTCCTTCTGGCACGTCAACGGACCAGGAATCGCCAGTGTTTAATTGTTTGCCACCGCCCACACAGTGTTGGGGCATCGGTTTCTGATGTTAGCAAGCCTTTTAGACCACTCCATCCGACCAGTATTAATGTTAGCAAACAGATATTTTCACAGACAATTCTTCAATCACATCTGATGTGTTTTCCTTTACACAATGATTTTAATCTTTTTTTAGTATTGTTATTTATTTTTTTTATAAAATTTAGTGTGAATCATTAATTAATATATTATTATTTATTTTATAAAATTAATAACTTACTTTAAATTATATCAAAAATAAAGAATGAAAATAAAAAAATAAGAGTTAAAATATAATTTTTTTCTTTTTTAATTAATATATAAGTTGTAAAAGTAAGTACTTTTTTCTAATTAAAGTATATATTATTTTTTAAATTTAAATATTGCAATTGAGAGATTTTTTTTCTTAGTTGTTTTTATTATCTCTCCATCCTTTTTTTTTTAATTTTTAACAAATAAATACATTCAATTTTTATTTTTATTTATTCATTTCTCAATTTTTATTTTATTCATCTCTTTTATCTTCAAATGAATCGTGATTTACAGTTTAAATACACATCTTAAATTATATAATAAGTAAATAAGAAATGTGACGTTTGTCACTACAAGAAATCAACTTATTATCTACATCAAATTTCCGTAGGTAATGTGCTTTTATCTACGAATTATCTACGAAGTTAATTTAGTAGGTATTGAGCTGGTAGGTAACTTTATCTATGAAAATATATTTCGTAGATAACTTATCTACGAATATATAGATGTGTTGTACCAAAGCTCGGCGAGATGAAGATATTTGTACCAGTTGTGCGAGGGTGTTCACTGGTGAAACACCTAAGGTAAGCTTCTAATCCTCTGTTCAAAACTTTCATTTGGTCGTCGGTCTGCGAATGATATGATGAGCTAAACTAAAGTGTGGTGCCTTGTGCTTTGAATAGGGCTCTCCAAAAGGTGCTGACAAAGATTGGATCCCGATCTGAAATGATGGTCCTTGGCATGCCATGAAGACAACAAATCTCAACAGAAAAACGTTGTGCGAGGCTCGGGGCAGTGTAATGTGTGGGTGAAGCTATGAAATGGGCGTATTTGGTCAAACGGTCACAGATGACCCAGATGGTGGTGTGGCCTGCCGATGAAGGTAAGTGGGTTATGAAATCCATAGATAAATCTTCCCAAACTTGATTCTAGGTTGGGAGAGGTTATATTAACCCATGTGGTTTGTTGGGCAGGTACTTGTTGCTTTGGCAAATATGGCATTGCTGGATAAATTTCTTTGCATCACGGGTCCATCCTGGCCAATAGAAGGATGCAGCAAATCTGGAGAGCGTGGGTTTCACCCCTGAATGACCTGTGGTGAGGGAGGCATGAAATTCCCTGAGGATTCTTTCTCGAAGATTGCTGATTGGTGGGAGAAAGATCTGATTGCGAAAAAACAGGATGCCTTAACGAGTGTAAAACAAACTTGGTAGAGGGTGGTGTTGAGTGCAGGACTGGATGAGATCTTGGCCGACTGTAGTGGATTAAAAATGTTTTAATTCCTTGAAGATGAGGGGGATAGGAGTCGATAGGACCATTATCATTGGAGGGTCATCCATGTCTTGGCGAGATAGTGCATCCGCAACGATGTTGTTCTAATAATTCCAAAACAACATGTAAATGAGTGAGATGGTCCTCCAAAGTAGGACTGTAGACTAAGATGTCATAAAAAAACCAGAACAAACTGACATAGATATGGCGAAGAAGGTCGTTCATGGCTGCCTAAAAAGTAGATGGGGCATTAGACAAACCGAAAGGTCCATTAGCAGCAAGAATCGCGTAGTGGAGCATTTATGGCCTGGGGTGAACTTTTCATCACAATTATAGCACAGTCCTTGAGTTCGCCGTTGTTGAAGTTATGCGGGCGTGAGGCGTTTGATTGGTAGGTGAGTAGTGATTGGTTGATGTTGAGGAATGCAGTTATTAGGGTTTTGTGGCGGGTGGATATGGGTAGGGTTATGGGGTTGGGGCTGAGGATATTTGGGCTTAGAATCTTTAATCTTATCCTCTATTAATTTTGCCAATCCTATGGCTTGAGATATGGAGTATGGGTGAAGGATGGTAAGTTCCCTTCGAATTTCAGGTTGAAGGCTAGAAATGAAACAATTTAGGATGGTGTCTGAGGATAAACCAATAACGCAATTAGATAGTTTCTCAAAGCGTGTTTGGTATTCAGAAACGGACCCGTGTTGTTGTAATTTGAAGAGTTCCGCTTGGTGGTTCGTGTACGAGGAGGGGCCAAAACGAAGTTCAAGTGCGCGAGTGAATGAGTGCCAATCGGTGAGCAGATTGTTGTGGTGCATCCACTTGAACCAGCTAAGGGCTTCTCCCTTCATGTGAAATGCCACCATAGAGAGACGTTTCTCTACGGGTATTTGGTAAAAAGTGAAATATTGGTCTGCTTGAAATAATCAATCTAGTGGATCAGGACCTTCGAAGAAGGCTAGTTGGAGTTTGGGGGGACGTATGAGTGGTGGTGGGGGTGGGTTGGTAATAGGTTATGTAGTCATAGTGGTAGCAGTGTGGAGATGACTATTGAAGGAGTCAGGAATAAAAGGGATGGACGTAGAGGTTGTGCCTATATGGGGTTGCTGGTAGTTATGGATAGAATGCATGGAGGAACTATGAAAGGGTGAGGGTATGGTTGTTGGGTTGGGGGGAGGGAGTGAGGATACCTGGTCTATGAGAAATGAAAGTGAGGAGTGGAGGGACTCGTTTTTGGTTTCTAGGGCAGATTGGCGTTGTTCTTGGGTCTCCATCTGGGTTTGGATGGCGGTCAAGCGATCCTGGATAGCATTGAGGATGTCCTCTAGTTCTTTGGATTGTGGTTTGGGAGGCATGGAGAAATCAATGAAAGCATCAATGTTAGGTACCTGCTAAGATAGGTGAGGGGAGGAAAAGAAAACTAGGTTAAAAATTTATCTCTTTGTGTCTCGTTCCAATACATTCCGATCCCTAAATAGGGAACTTGTGGTCCAGTAGCTTACAGAGGAAAAAAAACATATTGGGTCTAAAAGCCTCGTTCATAAAACAAGCATATTTAAACTACTGAAAAGCATTTTTTTTAAACAAAATCCTTTAGCCAATTAGGTTTCTTGTGCACTCTAGTGGACCTCTTCATCAATAAAGCCCGTGTTGTATCAAAATCAATAACAGAATTCTTGCACGTAAAACAGAACATTTAAGGGAACAAAAGGTGATGCGTGAAGAAAGATGGTGAACTAGAGATTAAAATATTTGCGGTGAATAAGATTGTATTTGAAATGCCTCATGTTGTGGAGAATTAGCACCTGTTGAAAATGTAGGCATATGAGAATTGGTGCCTTAGTATTTTCCAACTTGTGCTTCGTCTTTTATGTTTACTTGTTCGAAATCAACCCATAAGGTTTTAATATGAGCAATCTTTGCCCAGTCTTCACCTTCTTGTTTCTTGCACCGCTGTTTGAGCAACGGACAACTTTTGATTCCGAGTTCTAAAATAGATTTGGGCAGACCCTCCTCTGGCAAGCAATGGAGGCTGGGGCAATTCACAATATCCAATTTCTCAAGAGAAGAGAGGGGAGAAAGAGTCTCGTAGTCGAGTTTCTTAAGATTTGGGCAATCATATATCTCTAGATTAGTAAGAGAGAGTGGGAGAAAACCTTCACTCTGAAAAAACTCCACATCCACTTTACGAATATACAAGGATTTTAGAGAAGGGTTGGTTCCCCAAACACCCTTTAGTGAGGCAACAAGTTTGGAGCAGTTGAAGAGACGCATTTCTTTTAGATTTGATGGCAAACATCCGTCAGAGAACTCCACTCCTGGACAATCGCGTATAGACAAATAATTAAGAGATGGAAGCAGCACAGACATGAATCTAGGCATTGATTTCAATCTCTCTAATTCTTCAATGAAAAAGCTCTCTAGCTGCGTTGCAAATAATCCTTCACAGGGAAATGATTCAAATTTATAGCACTTTTGAATTGTCAGACTCTTCAGATGAGTATGAGGGTGCCCCTGCGATATCATCTGTAGGTTATGACACTCGTTTAAACAAAGGTCGCAAAGTTTTGGAAAAATGTCTAGAGGGAAGTTCGTGAGAGAGTCACAACTTTCACTAATATCCAATTCTACAAGCAAAGAGTACCAATGGTTTAAGGGAATGTTTATGCCCGGACAAGAATAAATACTTAAGGATTCAAGAGGAGTATCAAATACTAGGGGCCCTATCATATCAAATGAAGAAGGCTCCATCTTCACATCTTCAATTTCTACACCCTTGAGAATCGTAGCCTCAATTTGTTCGCATTGATCAATAGTTAGTATTTTTAAATGAGAAAGTTGCTCTGGCAAGTGCCCTTTCAATTTAGGTCAGTTCGTGAGAGAAAGACGTTGAAGACATAGAAAAGCACCCGTCATGCATTGCCATTCTTCCCATTCCTTCATATCAACACCACTGCTCCTTATTTGCAACTCTTTCAATCTAATTCCACAAAAGCATTGTTCAATAATTGGATTTCTTTTTTTTTTTTCAATAATTAGATGACAACAATGCGCATTGTAAGACTTTAAGAATCTACTAAACATAAGCATTGTCATCCAACTTCAAAAGAAAATATCGGTAATAAGACATTAAAGAGACGAAAATTTGATGCATGAAGAAAGTGGAGAACTCGAGACTCAAATATTCATACAAATATAATCGTATTTGAAATGCTTCAAAGACAATGTGGAGAATTGGCACCGGACACCTTAGTAATTTTCAACTTGTGCCTAGTCTTTTCTGTTTACTTGTTCATAATCAACCCATATGGTTTTAATGCGAGAAATCTTGATCCAGTCTTCACCTTGTTTTTTGCAGCGCTGTTTGAGTAAGGGGCACTTAAAAAGATTCAATTTTTGGAGAGAAGAGAGGTAATAGAGACCCTTGTAGTCCAGTTTCTTAAGATTTGGACAATCATTTATCTCTAATTCACTAAGAGAGAATGGGAGAAAACTTTCACCTGGGAAACAATCCACCCCTTTTAGTGAGGCAACAAGTTTGGATGGCAAACATCCCTCAGACAACTCCACTCTTGGACAGTTGCATATCGTGAGCTCACCAAGAGATGGAAGGAGGGAAGACATGCGTTTAGGCATTGATTTCAATTTCTCCAACCCTTCAATATAAAATGTCTCTAGCTGAGGTGCAAATAATCCATCATTGGGAAATGATTCAAATTCAGAGCAATTTTTAATTTTCAGACTCACCAAATCAGTATGAAGGTGCTCCTGCGATATCATATGTAGGTTATGACACTCGTCTAAACAAAGGCTGCAGAGTTTAGGGAACAAGTCTAGAGGGAAGCTCGTGAGAGAATCACAACCTTTACTAATATCCAATTCTTCAAGCAAAGAATACCAATGGTTTATGAGATACGAGGGGTCCTATCATATCAAATGAAGATGCCTCCATCTTCACACCTCCAATTTCTACCGCCCTGGGAATTGCAGCCACAAGTTGTTCACAATCATTAATAATTAATTCTTTTAAATAAGAAAGTTGCTCTGGCAAGTGTCCTTTCAATTTGGGACAATTCATCACACAAAGACATTCAAGACTTTGAAAAGCTCCCCTCATGCATTGCCATTCTTCCCATTCCTTCATATCACTAAAGATCAAACTTTTCAAGGATGGAAATGCACAAGAGTTATTCCCGTAAAAATCAGCATTAATCGTCACTATTTGATCAAGTGCTTCAGAAATCTTGAAAGTCCAAGTGAAGGCAACCATAGGGAATACTTACAGTCTTTCAATTCTAAAGATGTCACATTGGGTAGAGAATCATCAGATAACCAACGAGGAAATTGTGTTCCACTATAGCCACTGATTGACAAGTTCTTCAAATGTTTGGAAGGTTGCACATTCTCAAGCACTTCTCTTTCTTTTATTGAATCGTCATTGCTCCGCTTCAAATTCCATTCTAAACGTAGTCTTAAAAGATGTGTTTTATTCTTCACATCCGCTACCAGTGCATCACAGGGATTCACGATATTTTCAAGATTTTTAACTAAAAGCTCTCCATGAAGATCGACATCTCCTAGTTCTTGAATACTGAACTCAAAACTATTCATCCATACTCGAAGATTCTTCATTTTTCCTAAAAGTAGTGGAGCCTTTGTTAAAGTGGTTCCCATAAGTTCAAGGCGACGCAAATCAGTGAGCTCGTGCAATGTCGAGGGCAACTCCTTCAAATCAAAACACTTGCAAGTTACAGAGTGAACAGGTTGAGTCGGGAAGTCTCTTTATGCAGGTACGTGAAAGGTCTAATGAACGAAGATGTATAAGATCTCCTATGGTGTCAGGCACCTCTTTTATGTTATAACACCAGCATAATGATAAGACTCGTAAGAACTTAAAGTTTGAGATCAACTCTTGTATTGACATCACACAGTTCCCAAACAAGGAGATAAATGTCCGTAGCCTTTTAGCATCACATAAACTCCTACATTCATGATATTCAACAGGATCCTTCCCAATTGAAAAGTGACGAATTGTTATTGGTACTCTTTCTGCACTATCAACTCCCAACCTGAAGCATAATTCACCAGAAACATATTTGGCCAAATCATTGAGAAGGTCATGCATGACAAAATATGTCTTGTTGTACCTAGTTATTTGTTGAAAGAATGACCTCGATAACAGATCATTGAAGTATTGTTCACCTACTTCTTCTGGAGACTTACATTGTTGAGAGCAATGTAGAAAATTTTGAGCCATCCATAATAGAATTGAGCTCTTCTTGCAAAACCCATAGTCTTTGGGGAATAATGCACAATAAGAGAAACATCTCTTGAGATGAGAAGGGAGATGGAAATAGCTCAACAACAAAGCGGGGATAATTTTACTATCTTCTATCGATAAGTCCCATATCTCGCTTCTCAATACACATTCCCAATCTGAAACAGATGACTTTGAGTGTAAAAGAGATCCTACCGTTTCGAGGGCTAGAGGTAATCCTTTGCACTTTTTAACTATTCTCACGCCAATCTCCTTCAACTCGGAATTCAATGTAGAGCTATCATTTTGCATTGCATGTTTAGCAAAAACTTGCCAGCTGTGATCCTCCTTTAATTGCTTTAATTGGTGTATATTGTTTGAATCCATAGTAGAAGCAACTTTATTACTGCGTGTTGTGACAGAATTTTACTTCCCTTAGCCCCATATTTAAGAGGAGTTTGTAATGATTTCCATTGGTCTCGGTCTTCGTTCCAAACATCATCCATGATAAGGAGAAACTTCCTTCCTGTCAACTTTTCTTTCAATCTTCCCTGAACCATATCTAGGTTTCTGCTATCATCAGTTGAGCGACTGATGGCCTCAAGAATTGCTCTAGTTAACTTGAAAACATGAAATTCATCAGAAACACAAACCCAAGCCTTTTCATCAAATGGAGCTTCCTTGATCTTTGGGTCATTGAATACATGTTGAATACATGTTGAGCAAGTGTGGTCTTACCCATCCCACCCATGCCGACAATAGAAAGTACTGACGGGCAGTTATGATTGTCACTGTCTGATGTCAGCCAACTAATGATCATTTCTTTGTCCTCATCTCTACCATAAATAACATCATCTTCAGCCACCAACGATGTTGATTCAACTTTTTTCTCCGACACTTTATTACCCAATTCAGATCTAACAGTGCTAGAAATTTTGAAATCTCTAACAATCCTTTGGTTCAAAAGAGATTCTAGATCATCTAGGAGTGCTATGATCTTAGATTCAAAACTGTGTACCTTGCTTGAACTGGTCTGGAATTCAGCTTCCAACTTAGTCTTGGAGTACGCATAGTGTATTAGCTCCAACAGATCCTCTGCATCATACAAGATGTCTCTGACCTCATCAAGCCATTCCTTGACCAATGAATTAGTGAACTGCTTTTGTTCTGCATCATCTATCACAGCATTGATGTCCATCAGCTTCCTCTTCAACTTCTTCAGCAGCTTTTCATCGAGATCTCTCTGGCGGAAGTAGTCAAGAATTCGACGAGAATCGAGCTTGTCAAACAGCACCTGAAGAAGAGCACCACCAAGTGTTTCTAGGACTGGCATGGTTGGAAAGGAAGTGGCCAAATCAAAGAGAAGAAAGGGTCGTGAAAATTGGAAGTGCGCAGCTTAGTTACGTGAATGAAGGACTGGCTAAAGATAATGAGGAACTATTTTATTTGAGATGGCTTTACCTCGAAAAGTGTTTGAGGGCCAAGAAACATTAGCTGTTTAATTTTAGAAAACTGTAGGGTGAAATATACGATTAAAATTTTGTAGAGGTAGAAATTATATATTTGCAAAACTATGAAATGTAATATCTGCCAACTTTAAGCCATTTATTCAATATGGGTGGCTAACATTACGTATAAAATAAAACCCAGTGGTTCTACATCTTACATAATTTTCAGCCATGCCCACCTAATCATCAAAAATATTAAGCAACTTGAGTGTGTGTACTCAAATTCGACGACCAAGTTATGAAATGACGAGAATAAAATCATTTGTTTTTAGCAATATAACGTGCTAACTGACACAACCATGAAATGACGAAAATAAGGCAAAAGATATATGCATGCAAAGTTGTTTGACGTTAATTTATGAGTAAAAATAATGGCATGGAATCTAACATTGCACATGTATATGTATTTAATCCATGCATCACAACGTGTTTACTGACATCTCCTCCAAAGCAACAAACGAGACAACTCAATAAAGAATACAAAATATTAGTATAGTAAAGACTTGGCCTCATTAATATCCAATTGCCATTCGGACCCAACGCACAACTTTGACAGATTTTAGTTGTTGCCACTTCATGAATTTAGAATAATATTCTTTTTTTCATTTTGTTTTAAAACATTAATCAATTTTAAAATTATTGGTATAAAACCTAATATAAATCAATACTCCTAATTATTGCAGTTGAAGTTAATTTAAATTAACAAATAAACAGCCTTTTAAAATATTTTACCTGGATCCAGCTTTAATTGCAATAAAATAAAAGGTTAAAATATTTATTTATAAAGAAAATAAATTCAGAAATTTAATCTGCTTTTCTCCAATATCGTTTTTCACTTTATACATAATTTTTGTGATATGCATGAATTAGGCTTAAAGCACAAGAACAACTAGAGTTGGATAATGTTTTAATAACTAGTCTTTCTACCCGTGCAACGCACGGATTTTTTTAAATGTAATACTTTTGATAATAACAATTTATTTTGTGATATTTATTAACCTATAAGGTTATAATATAATGTCTTTAAAAAAATAACAATAAAAGAAGACCAAATTACATACCTATAATGTGTTTTTTGTTAATGAACTTCATAACTTCCTTTTGTACACAACTTTGATTACTTCTTAAATCAGCATGATGTTCATTGTAAGCCTTGGACTTTAGGCAATAGATCCTGCATTGCACAACAAAATTATAACAAATATTTTAATTATAACAATAGATCCTGCATCTATATTTATACAAACTTTCAAATTAAAACAAAATTAGAAATTACATACCTATAATGTGTTCATTGTCAAAGAGTTTCAAAAATTTCTTTGTACACAACATTTTTAGTTGTGTTTGTGACATTTCCATCTTCATCCAATATAAGTATTTTCAATCCTCTCTTTGTTTTGACTCTAGAAATAGCAACATATAGTTGGCCATGTGTGAATATAGGTTGTGGAAGATAAAGTCCCACTCTAGAAAGTGTTTGTCCTTGACTTTTGTTAATCGTCATTGCAAAGCATAAGGAAATTGGGAACTGTCTTCTTTGAAATTTGAAAGGCAATCCTGAATCAGATGGCACTAAATCCATTCTTGGAATAAAAATCCTGTCACCAATGTTTTTTCCAGTAATTACAGTTGCAGAGATTACATTTTTTCCCAAATGGTTGACTTGCAATCTTGTGCCATTGCAAAGACCTTTTGCTTGATCCAATATTTCTCAAGAGCATAATTGGCACACATGTTTTGAGCTTAAGTTTATGATTTGGTATCCTTGAACATTTGATATCATTTAAAAATTCAGATTGAACTTTATCTTGTTCATCAGATTGGCAAGGTGTATCTGAACTTAAATAAGTCACCTTTTCACCACCTAATAAAGACAACATGAAATCATTTACTTGCTCTACAGAATCATTAGTTGGGCACAAGATTGCTCCATCATCAAAATAATTAGGCTTCATCATGTTAACCACAAATTGAGGATAGACAAATTCAACCAATGACAATAAAGGTAGATCTGTATTTATAATCAGCAGCTCTTCTGGAATTTTAACCATGCACTCACCATTCTCATTTACATCCATTTGTCCATCTCCAATTTTCAATATCCAATCAGCAAATTCTTTGATATCATTGGCTATTTGATTGTTTGTTGTAGTACTTAATCTCATGTTCTTGGATAGTTTGAGCACTTTACAACAATTCCATAACTCTCAATAGTTGATTGCTGATTTGATGATATCAAACCTAGATCCTTTCTTGATAACGGGTAGAATTTGTCTGAAGTCACCTCCCAAGATAACTACTTTGCCACCAAATGGTTTGTCATTATTGGCATCATCAACATTTCGCATAATATCTCTTAGTGTTCTATCAAATGCCTCAAAGCACATTTTATTCATCATTGGTGCTTCATCCCAGATAATTAAATTGGTTGCCATCAGAAGTTTAGCACGGAGACTACCTTGCGCTATGTTGCAAGTTGATTCATCATTAATTAACAGTGGGATGCAGAAGGTAGAGTGTGTTGTTTTTCCACCAGGAAGTAGTAAAGAAGCAATTCCACTTGATGCTACGTTCAAAACAATCATGCCCTTACTTCTTAGAGTAGCTGACAATGTCTTCCACATAAAAGTTTTACCTGTACCACCATAGCCATATAAAAAGAAAAATCCTCCCTTCTTTGAAACAACTGCTGTCATGATATCCTGATATACATGAATTTGTTCATCATTGAGTGCTTTAAACAAAATGTCATGTTCTTTTGCCATCTCTTCTTTATTATATTGCAGCTCATCAACAATAAATCTATTATTGAATGTATGTACATCGGAAATATCAAGTTGAGGTAATGAAGGATAATCTTTCAAACATCTACCATTTGACATTAGCATTTCCTGTATTTCAATGAGACATATTTTTTGTAATTCAGCAATCTCAATTTGAAGACCTACATGAACAAAATAATGCAATTAAAAGTTATATTTCTATTGAATTAAAAAAAAATAACGATATAAATTACCTGGTAAGTTCATCTCCTTTCTCTTTTGGTACAAAATTCCATCACATAAGATACTCCATGTAGAATTCCAAACTATATCTGGTTTAGAAATTGTATTCATGGACAACAAAGTAACAAATAATCTTCTAAGTTGATACCCAGAAGCAAATTCACTTGCTTCTTTTATTGCATCAATATATTCTTTATCGTCAGCCAACAATCCCAAAGCATAGCAAGCATCTTGGTATGTTTCATAAAGTTTCCCATCAATGGTCTTAATGCTTTCATAATCAATACAACCTTTTTGAATGGTTAGTAATATCCTCAAATAATAAAGTTCTCTAGAGCCCGGAGGAATATAAGTAAGTCTACCAATGTTGTAGCCTTTCTTCCTTGGTTTCCATTCTTTTTCATTAGCAAATCACACAAATTTGCTTGGAAATTCAGAATAAGTCAATTCTTTTCCTTGTGTATAAACTTTGTTAGCCTCAAACCAAGCTAGAAACATTGTGTTAGCATTTTCGTATCTGTTGCAAATCACATTAATATCATCATTATCTTTAAACAAAGTTGATTGTTGTCCAAGAAGATGGAATGTTAATCTCTGAACAGGAGGCCATCTGTGATGGATGTCAAAAGCAAATATTTGCCAAGCGGCTTCACATGGTGATAGATACCTACAATCATAATACCTCTTGATCTCATCAATAATGGTTTCTTTGTCACATTGTGCAGAGTTGTTGCTTATTTTAAGAGTAGCTCTGTCAGGACCCTTGTTGAGATATTTGAACAAATATTTTATTGAATTGGTCTTGTTGCAATACTTTGTATTCACGTGAGCTTGATACCTCATTAGAAGTGGTGGATTATAAGGAACAACACTTCTATTGTCCATCTTAATTCTATTCTTCTCAACAAATCTACCTTTATCAAGTCTTCTATAGCATGGATATCCATCTTCATCAATAGAAGTTGAAGATGTGAATTTTTTAGGATAAAATTTGGAACATCTTCCTTCCTTCATGCATGATGAATTATATCTCGCAGGTCCGCATGGTCCATGAATCATGTAACTTGCTACAACTTTTTCCAATTTTGGATACAAATCCGCATTGGGCAATTCAACTGATATTACTTTATCAATATTAGTTGAATTTTTCAATTTGCTTTCTCCATCCAACCATAAAAGTATATGTGCATGAGGTAAACCTCTCTTTTGGAATTCTACTGTGTATATTCCTGCATATATAACAGAACAAATTAAATAGTTACAAAAATCTAATTTAATAAATATTGATATAGTCTATAATAATTCGTATAGAACATACCTGCAATGGTTTTTCCAAAGAAGTCATTTTTTTAAAAATTTGTCATCATTTCATCCAGCTTCATTTTGAATACTCTACATACAACATCAGGTCTATCTGATGGTGATAACCCTTTTGGTAAAACAAAGTCTCTTATTTCGCTCCAATTGACATTGCATGTTATAGTAATGAACAAATCAGGATATCCAAATTTTTTACAAATTGCCATAGCATCTTGACAATTGTTGAACATGTATCTTGTACCACCAGTGAATGAAGCA
>Ga0214544_1010569_pt1 | contig 13468 bp, 8 predicted proteins | sample CNSS3metaG_FD_160074 | JGI IMG/M metagenome (GOLD analysis project Ga0214544, IMG submission 160074) | Root nodule microbial communities from cowpea collected in UCLA plant growth center, Los Angeles, California, USA - CNSS3 | ecosystem: Host-associated > Plants > Roots > Nodule | place: USA...
AAAAAATATATATATATTAATACACATTTTTTATTTTTTTTTTTTTTGTTTATATATATATATATATATATATATATATATATATATATATATATATATATATATATATATATATATAGCTATGGACTTTATTTACTTAATATATATTTAAATTAGCCTGTTTTAGTTTTTATTGTTTTATTCTCTGCGCTAGTTGTCAAATGATGTAAAATCTATTTAGTTAACTTTTTACTTTGCTGAAATAATTTAGTTTGTTGTTCACAAATTCTATAATAGAATTTACACTAAGCTTTTCTCCTTCCTAAATATTTTCTCTAGAGCTTCAATTGAAAAATAAGGGCATGTCCTCGCATTTCTCATTCCACAGACTCCGTGTTTGCGGTTTAGAAAATTAGGTGTAATACCATTTTCCTTTTATGGTTAAATTTGGATAACTAGTAGCTTTTAGTACTATGTGATATAAAATATTTGATTATACAATCATGCATTAACAGTGAGATTAAAATTAGTTAGTCACTATCAATTCAAAATGTTACATTTTTTTTAAAATTTGCTCATCAAATACGATACAATAACTCATTCACAATTCACCTTTTTCCTGTAATAAAACAAGTCTCAGAATTATAATATTCTAGTATGTTGAAATTAAAATATAAAATTTATATAGAGAAAACAATCTAGGAGAGAATTTGGGGAATAGATAACATTTATTTTTGTTGAGTGTAATGCATCACATAAAATATTACATTCAACAAAAGTTAAGCTTTTTATTTTCCAAGTCACAAGTGCCTATTTATCGACTTAACAGGCGATGCGCTTAAGTTAACGGGGAAAAATTTTCTCCCTAACATGGTACATAAAGGGTATCAGAAAAAGGTGTATAATGAATTAAATTAAATTCAGGCAAAATTTATAATGTTTACACATATTACATGGAAATGTCGACCTTTTCTGAGGTACCCAAATCAGTAAAAGTATGCTGTGAAAAACTAACTCTTTAAAATGATGATGACATCTTGACATCAAGATATAAGCCGCTGATTAAAACTGAACCGTGTTGACAAGGTCATACGCTTTTCTGGTGATCGAACCTCTACTCAACATCTTCTTTTCTTCAACATGTATGCTATATTACAAAAAATAAGCTCTGAATCTGCAATGTTTCATCAATTTTTCCACCGTGATTGAAATACTCATGTCATTAACATATTCCAGCACATAACCATGTCCAATATACACGATACTTTATGTCTTTTTCTTCTTTCGCTTCACTTCTCCAGTGTGTGACCTTTCTTCTAAACGTTTAGATTGTCGAGCACGTATCTCTACCAGTTTTGATCTTGCATCATGAAAAAGAGCATCTGATCTAGATGCCATCAATTGCTGAAACATCATTTCAAAATTGAATCAGCGTCTTTATCAGTGGCGAAAAACTGTTCGGCAGAATTTTTATACAAACCTGAATATGATCCATGGCTGCGAGGTTAAAACCAAAGATATCCTTCCATCCCTAGCAAAATGTTAAGACACCAAGTTGTCAACGATACAATCAAGTTCACCAGTTAACTATACAGAAATAACGAAATAAAAAAAAATATTTAATTTCGAAAATATAAATCCTAATTGCCTTTATTGGCAGAAAATATAAATCCTAATTACTAAAATAAAAGCTGGATAATGATAAATTAAATTTTAAAATTATCCGGCTACCTACATATTCATTTAGATTAAGGATAATAAACACATATAAATCCTAATTACTAAAATAAACACATAATACTATTTAGATTAAGGATTATCACCCATAACCATGAGATATCTTATTCTTATGAAACATCGTACGTCTGTAAAATGCCTATGTTAGATATGATAGTATGCTATCTGAGGACTCCCTGTGTCATGCATAAGATGTCTACAATCCCTATTATGTCATGCCTCTCAAACATTAGAATAAGAGATAATTAAGAATCATCAGAAGAGTAATTTTTGTAAAGTTTAGCCAGTGTTTCATCATCCTTCACAAAGGTCTATTATCATTTGCTCGAATTTTATCTCTTCAGGCAATTTTCAAGAGTTTGAATATTGGGCACACCACAACCCATCTACTTTTTAAACCAAACTTTCACGACAAAAATGTATCACAGAAATACATCTAAATTCGAAAATTTATGTCCAAACAATGAAACATACATTCCAAAAGTATCATCAATTTCATAATGAATTAATCAATTCAAATCTAAATACGCTTTCTGGCAGTAAATTTTTAATGTACCAAATATGACAAAGCTTCAATTATTTAAAAAAATAAATAAAAACCTAGCATATTTACCTTGACCCTTTCATAAAATATGTCACTGAAAACAGTCAAGATAGGTCGGGCAGCTGGTGTGGCAAGAAGTTGGTTGTAATGTGTCTGCAACAGCAGCGTACCTACTCTGCAAACAAGCTCAACCTGCAATTAACAGAAAAACATGAATAACAGTATCTTGTAAAAATATCTAAAATTCTATACATCTATTATTGTTAACTTAATCCTCATCATGTCTGATAACGTAATTTTTCATATATCCAGGGTAACCTTATCAGAATATGAAGTCCAGTCTTTCAAGTACGAGAGAAGCTTCAAAGCATCTGAAAATGGTAAAGCCTGCGTAATGCAATGATATATGTTAGACTAGAGCTTGTGTAGATAAAAAAATTCCTCGAAGAGCTGAAGCTTTGTAGAATTCTATAAATAAGAATGTATTGTGATAAACTAGCACTAATACACATTGCTTCCAATCTTGTATTTCATAACCAAACATATAAAAGTTAATTGTCATTTTGTTTGAGGTGTCCTCCAAGGAATGTGCACTAAATTTGTCAGCACAAATAATCATCTTGCAAATATTTTGAATAAATCCTTAAGAGGACCTTAAATTCAATTTGTGTGTTAAAATTTTGGTACATACAATTTGCATTTTCGGCTTGGGAGGTATTAGAATAGCTTAGAACTAATCTTTTGACCAACTTCTGGAAAGCTGAAAAGCTATGTTTTGTTGTACCTATTTGTCACCTACAGTAATTCGTGTTGTCTTTTTATATCTTCCCTTTTGTATCTTTGATGTGTGTGTGTGTGTGCATACAGGCAAGAACGGCTGAGAGACAATTATCAACACGCATCCTTTCTCATATTTTCATTCTCAAGTTTAAGTACTTAATAAGTCCTTAGCCATGTTGTTTACCCAAATGAGCCCTTTAACCATTTTGCCTTTCAACAAATTATAAACTAAATATGATATGCAGAAATATTATTATGATTGACGATAAAATATTCAAAACCAAATAGAGTTGGTGAGGAAATTTAACCAAGTCGGATACCATATAGAAAGGTCAAGATTCAATAACTTTCTCCATAAATGGTTGAATATATACATTAAAAAAACTAAGAAAAAAGAACTAGTAGAGATCATAAATGTGACGTACAGAAATAGTAATGAATCAAGAAGTTCAACCAACTCAATAGGCTAGTGCATACCAAAGCAATGGTTTAAAAATGAGATTAAGATATTGACAACAAAAAATGGAATGTGCCTAAATGCAGTACCCTGAAATGCCTTGTATTCGTGCATGAGATCATGCAACAAAAATGTAATTCTCAAACATACCAGTAATGTTTGCTCCAAATCATTGGTGTGAACATTTGAAAATGCACTTAAAACATAATCAGAAGGTGAAAGCCCGTTCATAAGCGGATTTGATTGGAAAACAGCAACATTATTGTTATTATTTTTCTCCACCTGAAATACAAATTCAAATAATTGCAACAATGAAATTAGGCATTAATTAACAATATATGCAAGATAATCTTCCATTGCACTTTCTGTTACATGTCACACAAGATGAACTGAAGATATACTCTGCAATCATCCATGCTAAATGATATAATTGAAATTTTAATTTTTGATAGAACCCAAATGTAAAATTTATTTTTTATTTTTGTCCTGAAATCTAAAATGAAATAATTGTAACAATGACATTAGGCACTAAAAACAAAAATATATAAGACAATCCTCCTTATCACTTTCTGTTACATGTCTCACAAGATAAATATAATATATTTTCTGCAATCATCCATACTAAATGTATTTATTGAAATTTAAGTTTTCAATAGAACCCAAAAGTGTAATTTGATGTAACTAACCCTACCTACTGGAAAAAAACGCTTTATTGAACTGCCGGTATACATATTTTCAAGCCCAAAGTTGTTTACTTGTGTTGCATGTACAATTTGATAATTTCTTGCAGAAATCAAGTCAGGAGTCATTAGTTCTCTATTACACAGGCGCCACAACAGAGGAATTGTACACTGAATAGCTACCATACTTGTTTAGAAAGACATTGTCTGTGCAAGCATGTTTTCCAGATTCACTTTTGAGATAAAAGAACCATTTAGACCATGGCAGTCATAGATTAGGGAGCAGCACGTGTGCACTGTAGAGGCTGGCATACTTGTTTAAAAACACATTTGTTTATGCATGGGTATCCATCTATTGCAAAAATGCAACTAACTATGCAAGCAAGTTTTCAAGTTTAACTTTTCAGAAAATGCATCAGTTAGATTCAGGTCATCTACAAGGGAACAAATGTAAACCTGATGTTCTGCAATGCGCTTTTTTTCAGCTTCTGCGATGTCTAATCTTTCAATAACCAAGTCAGTTGCGGTAAGGGTTTCCTGGGTTTGTTTCCCAGCTAAAGCCACAGCTCCCTCCTCCGGTATTTCTTCCTTTGATGCATACTTGTTTTCAAATGCATTGTCGAGATCAGCCTCAAACATTTCCTCCAACCTTTTCTCCTTTTCTTCCTGCAGTTCAAATGTTCTACCTTAATCCAGTGACATAAATTAACCGAAGAAAATTCAATTAAAAGTATTCCTGTAAAAAATTAGAGGCATGGGCCCTTTGTCCTGCTTTTAACAAGTGTAGGCCATCTCATACAAGTTGTGAATACCTCAATGAAAAACTGCTCTTCAGTGCGATCCCAGCGTCGGATAGAACGATCATGAGATCCAGTGACAATGAAATCCCCACGATTACTGACTGCAAGACACCAAATATCAGCATGATGTCCTTCTAGAGTCAAGAGCAGCTCAAATTTATCAGCATCCCAATATTTTACTAGGCGATCTTTTCCAACACTGAACACATAATGTGTCTTGGGAACAAATTGCACTGCCATGACACTGCCACATAAATAGCATAATATAATTCAAATACAGATTCATCCAGGCTCCCCAGTTAAGAAAAGAAATAAAGAACAGCAAATAATTATCAGTACTAATATATTATGTAGCACCTGTCAGCATGTGCAAAAATGGATTTATGACAGTCACCAAAGTCTAAACCCCAGATCTTTAAATTTTTATCTGCAGAGCCAGTCACAATTAAATCTCCATCTGATGAGATATCCATACACAGAACAGGAAGCTTGTGGCCATATAATGAAAGGAAAAATTTGAACGTGTCTGCAAAGTGAACCTGAATGATGAATGAAATTATTTAAAACACACTCGAAACCGTAAAATAGGACTAATGCATAAATACAAGAGCCACCAAGAGCTCATAGTGTAAAAGTACCCAACATTCAATAAGGCTCACATAGTTGTCCAACACACCAAGAATTTTGCATCTGCTATGAAAAGCAGCATGAGTAGAAGTACAATTAACTAACATATCCCTTTAACCTGTATCACTCACTATATTCCCAAAATAGCATTCAAACTACAGATGCATTTGAATAAAAAGCATTATTAAGTTCTTATTCAATAAGCTCTTATGCAAGTATTTTGGGTAAGCTTCTTGGAAAAACACAAACACCGTATTTTGGGTAAGCTACACTGAGAAACTTATTGAAATAAGTTTAAGAAAAAAAACTTATTTTATGGGAGTTTAAATCTATTTTCTTAATTTAAAATGAACCTTCATAAGATCTTCCAAATGCCTCCAAAGCCAATAGAAATATGTATATCAAATTATCAAATCCTATGAACGACAAACATCTCCTGACTGAATTGTCACAATGTAAGAAGATGTTTTTGATACCAATACCTACTCTCAACTCTTCTCATCAAAATACTAATTAAGTTCCCCACTAAAAAAATCCAACTCAAACATTAGAACTGACACCTCAATAAGGTTGATTACCAGAGCCAACACCCAAGTACAGATGAGCACAGGGTAACTTTATTGGAAAAAGGATTTTTATTTTAGAAAAGCCAACCTATAATATAATATTAAATATTGAAAGGAGGCATATCATTTTATCAAATAAAATTGTCTCGTACTATTCTTTTGCAATACTAAATATCCAGTAAAATAATGGCTTTTCAATGTAATTATCAATTGTTCTGTTGTTCCTATTTCATTTCTTTAGATTCTCCTTTTGCATGTGTGCGTGCAGTGTCCTCAATTTCTATGCCACTACATAGAAATGATGCTAAGGTTCCCAAGTCGCCAAGAAATGGTAAACGGTGAAACAAAAAAAAACGTCAATAAACAAAGTAACACCTGCAAGTTAGTTTTGAGTTTTTGGAAACCACAGATTATAAACAGAACAGGAATGATTAAGGCATCTAACCTTCACAGTACTATCCAATAGAGCAACAGCAATATATTTAGCATCAGGACTAATTGCAACAACAAGAGCGTCATCATTCATTTTCATGGTACTGACATTTGACACTACGAGTTGCTTAGTAGCCTGAAACAAAATAAAAGAAGTTGCTAAATAAACAAATTGGATAACCATTTGTACTAAGATGATTTGGCATGTATTAACTTGGAACTAATTAGAGGACACATAAAATTATAAGAAAATTGGAAAAGAGAGGGTGGTAGAGCACATTCACATGAATTAGAAAAAAAAAATAATGGGAGAAAACAAAAACAAATCCAGTATAAACAACATAAGAACATCTTCTGTCACCTTTTTGGAGTAGTACCACCTGAGAAAAAGTTATTAAAGAGAACATAGGTTAAGTGCATCTATATAGAAGGTGTGATGATTTTTTATTTGATTTTTATAATGTAAGTTTAAGTTAGTTATTGATAAATTTAGTATGAGAGTGGAAATATGGAATATTATTAGTTTAAATTTCTTGTACCGGTAGTGATTTAATGGGTTCACCGTCATCATTATGAGTATTCAGTAGTTTCTATGTACATATCTACATGGAAACAGTTTTGTGTTTACAGTTTAAGTATTTGATTCTATCAATTAAATATAAAACATAAAGACAAATACAAATGAACTTCTCAATGAAATATTGCATTATTATAAACAAAAAGAACTTTTAGATTTTTACCTATGCTCTATAGGCAGTATAAGATAAAACCAAACAAAATGTTAAATTTCTGGGTATTTTTGAAAACAGAACAATTTTTTTCTTAAAAAGAAAAGGAAAAGGGAATTATATGAAGGTGATGGACATACTTGACCAGGTTTTTGCTTCAATTGGTACTCCCAAAATTTTACATCATGATCGGCACTTCCAGTGACAAAACCATTTTTATGAGGTAGGGCAGCAATTGAGCGAACAGAACCACCATGAGCTTCCATTACTTCAACACAAGTGCCACTTCCAATGTCAATAATTTCTATGGTTCCATCTTTAGTTCCAACAAGCCCATACTTGTTAGTGGGAAGAATTAAACTGCACAGTCCATACCCAGAATTAATGGTTCTTAGGCAAGAGCCAGTAATTGGGTTCCAAATCTTTACTGCATTGTGACTGGTTGACAACAGAAAAGTGTTGTCTGAACTAAGTGTGACACTTCTAACATCAGAACGATGCCCCTGAAGATCAATAGCAAGTGTTTTTCTGGTTTCACCAAGTTCAATGGAGTAAAACTCAAGAAGATTATTGTTCAGAGACAATGCCAAACTAGCCATCGAACTTTTTGGAGTGATTGGACAGAAAGAAATGGAGCATATCTTTTTGTTAGCTCTAATAGTATGCAACAGCTTGAAAACATCAGGCACAGTAACTGCAGGGTTAGTTGTTTCTGTGGGCACATGAGTGACAGAAGAATTATCTCCTTTGTTAGCATTATTCTCATCTCCATTTTCTACTCCGCCCAAAGTCTCTTTACTATGTTTCTTCTCTTTCTTGCGGTGAACCCTTCGTTTTGCCTTGCGCTTTGCTTCAGCATCATCCAATACACGATATATTTCTACAGTCTTTCCAGCAACTTGGCATGCTAGCAGATTTCCTGACTTGTTGAACTGCACAGTTGCAACCCTATCCTTACTTTGTCGCTGAATTTCACCAAAATGCCTCAACACTTCCCATTTGTTTTGAATGGAGGATTCTTCATCACCATTTACAGAGTTCCCATCCACAGACTCGTGTCTGATTTCATAAAAATGAAGTTCACTATCTGCAGAACCAGTGACCAGATACCTTTCATCCAGATCAACATCCAGGGACCATATTTCACTATGATGTCCACCCACAATTTGCATACAGTGCTGGGTATCAAGATCCCACACTCTCAAGAACTTGTCTTTGGAGGAACTCACAAGTTTTTTCCCAGAATTCAAGAAAACGACATCAGTCACCTGCCCAAAATGAACGAAAACCACATAAACGAAACTGCCAAGGTAAGTTTGAGACAGAGGGTTTTGGAGGGAAAGGAAGAGCAACAGTCTACTTTCAGGTAAATATTAGAATGAAATCAAAAAGATGACTGTGTCAAAAATCGTTCCATTATGCCTTATTCCCTTATTATCCAAAACCTATACAACTCTTTATATTAAGGCCCTGTTCAAATAAACCTCCAAATAAGTATTCACAAGAGAAGAAAACAAGAAGGTAAAATGAATTAAAATTTTCCCATTAGTTAAAATGAACTTACCTACTTCAACTTTTATATAAGATCTTTCTCGTAACTTCTCTAAAAGCTGATGTACATAAGTTCATTTTCACTTACATAAGTTTGATTCATTTTGTTTCTTTTTCCTTCTTCTATTAAGTGCTTGCTGAAAAGTCTTTCCAAACAGGACCTAATCCAAAGGTAAGAAAACCAAACCTGGTCACGATGACCACGAAGGCGAAAGAGCCCAGTCTCACCAACCACGTCCCATAAAATAACATCATTATCCTTGCTACCAGAGGCGAGCAAGGAACCAGCCTTGTTGTAACGAAGAGCGGTGACAGCTCCCTTGTGTCCATTTAGCGTAGTCTCACACGTTCCTTTATCAGAGTCCCAAATCCGTATGCTACCATCCCCGTAACCACCAGCAATCTGCAACACAACCATAAAACAGTTTAAGAGAGTCACAAATTCACGCGGCACAATCGAGATTCGAAGTTCATTACCAATGAGGAAGGGGAGGAGGCAATGGAGGTGACGGCGAGGGAAGGGCCGCGCGACGCAGTAGAAGGTGTTAGGGTTTTGGTGCAGAGGCCCTGCCGCACATTCCAGACGCCGATCTTCTCGAGTGCCGGAGATAGAAGGTGCTTGCCGGAGCTGTCGTATGATATGTTGGAATCCACCGAGGCTATCACTCCAAACGACGCCGCCGGCTCGAATCGGAGGTAGGCCTTCACCATGGTTTTGCCGCGATGACTCTTTCAGAGTCGAGGGGTTTAAGGGCAAGGTTTATGGTTACGGACTCTTGGTATTTTTCTTTTTTTTATTTCGGCTTTTACTTCCTGCACCTTCGCGCACCCCTCAAATTTTTGAAAATGATTGTTTTATCCTCCAAAAGAAAAGTGACTTTTACTTTTCAAAACAAGAGTTTTTGGAACTTTTGGAACGAAATTCCAAACCTAGAATTTGTAGTACGAAGTTTTCCGAACAGAATTGTTGAAATCAAATTTTGGGGTGTAGTTTTCGGTAGAACTGTTAAAATGGGTTCTAATTCGCAAGTCAATCTGGCTCATCACGAGTTCGGATCGGGTTAGGTTAAAATTTTCTACAAATTTTAATATGGGTTGATTTTTTACCCGGCTCATTTAGAACTCGGCTCATCGGGGTTGAACCCGTGGTGTGCCCGGTTGGCTCAGCAACCCACAAATAAAAGGATCACACAAGTGTTTTTATTTTTTTTATTAAGTTGAGCTATTTGGATCATGTTAGGTTTTTTTTTTATCTAACACATAAATAATTTGTAATTTTTTTAATTTGGTTTGTATTTGGATTCTATTAAAGTTTATTTAGATTTTAATTAAAATTATAATTTAGTTTTGACTGAAAAAAAAAATTAAAAAATAATATTTTTTTTTAATTAAGTGAACCCGTGAACCAACCCGTGGTGAGTCGGGCCGGGTTCGAATTTTTTTGGCTCGTTAAAAAAGTAAACCGGATTGGGTTGGCTCACTAAATCATCAACCCGTGGTGGGTCGAGTCGGGTCGGGTTATCCGTTTTGAGAGCTCTAATTTTCAAAATGGATAAAATAAAATATATTTTGAAATATCTAGGATTTTCAAAATAAACTTTCTACAATCTATATAATGTTCTTTTGGAATAAATTTTTTGAAACACCCTTGCATAAAATATATTTTGAAAAGAATTTTTCAGAACACATGAAATACGTCTCTTTTTTTTCTTGAATGGGTGGTCACAGCATTTTTTTTTTAAAGATGATAATATTTTGATTATTTTTTTTATCCACCGTTCCGATTAATCTTAAATTATCACATTATATTATTAAAAAAATAAAAAATATTTAATTACTTATTTAGTCCTTATTTGTTTTCAAAATTTTAAAATTGATTTTCTGTTTTTTTAAGTTTTAATTTGATCCAATTTTTAAAAATTTGATATAATTTAGTCATTTTTTTAAAAATTTTTTTGAAGTAAATCAATGATTTTTCATCAAAAATAACACTATGATTATGTTAATTACATCAATAAATCATATAATCTTTATTGAGAATTTCAATTTTAATGAAAAATCTTGGTTTGTTTTAATAAATTTAATAAAAATGATCAAATTGCATACCAATTTAAAATTTAAAAAAAAAATTAGAGAACTAATTTAATATTTTTTGAACAAAACAAAAATCAAAAGAGTAATTAATCAAATAAAATATAATTTAAAGATGAAAGGATGAATTAAAATGGATAAAAAAAAATGAGTGAAAATATCGTTCTTCCATGTGAAATACATCCCAGAAATATCTCATCTCCTACTCTTCATCTTCCTCTTCCTCAGTAATAATGGTGATGATGGGCTACAGTAGCGATCAGTGTAATGGTGGTGTGGCGTGCATTGAAGAATGTTTGAATTTTTTTTTCCTTATATTGTATATTGTGAGAGTGCAGTTAGTAATTATAAATTGTTGGAAGCAATAGCCTTTTGTTTTCATTTTTTTTATCGTTGAGTCTGACATAATTTGAGTCTAACTTTAAGAGAGAGGCTATTAGGGCAGTTTCTTTTTTCACCTCCATAGATTTCGTCTTGTACTCGCAAAATTCTTGTATTTTGAATTGTGAATTTAGAATGTAAATTTTATATTTTAAAATATATAATCTAAAATTTATTTTTTATTTGGCACTTTGAAATGTAAAATCGGAAAAACAACTTCATGTATTTTATAATGTACAATTCAAAATACGTATTTTTAATTATATAGTTCAAAATGCTTTCTTTTATTTTGTATTCAAAATATATTATCCAAAATATAACTTTTTATATTCCAAAGTTTACGTTCTAAATTAAAATAAATTATACGAGTACAATTTGAAATTATGGAGGTTGAAGAAGAAATGACCGACTATTAGTAGGAGGCAATTTATCCCTTTTCTTTTTTCAACTTGGCTGATATGGAAAAAGTTTAAATTATTCATAACTAGGAAATATTTTAAATAATATAATTCAAAATTTATTCTATATTACGTAATAAAAAACTTATATTAAATCATATAATTCAAAGGATATTTCTAAATTGTGTAATATAAAAATGTATTATAGATTGTATAAGTACATCTTTGAATTGCATGAAAATATATTTCAATTTGTAACATATTTTCACTTTAACATTACGCAATTTCTGTAAATGCATTCCATATTATATAATTTAGAATTTTTGGAATATATTTCTAAATTATATAATTATATTATATTTTTAAATCTATAAATGGGACAATGCTTTCTGCACCGTCATGCTTTTTTTCTACACCCATGAACATGACAAAATAACCATTTTACCCTAAAAAAATTAATAAAAAACTAAATTATATTATTTCTTCCGCTTCCATCCTTTTCTCTCTTATATCGCACAACCTTCTTTACAACTTTATGACTCATTTCCTTTTGCTTTTACATGTACGATCTTCGTGTTAATTCACAATTTGTCCCATCCACTTGCTCTTCTTCTCGTCTATCCCTGGATCTCCTCCCTTTGGGGATTCTAAATTTGCAGGACGTTGAATTGAAGCCATTGAATTCAAAATTGGTGGTTTTGTCAAAATTAGGAAAATTAGGGTTTTGTAGATCTAATTAATTGTTATGAATATGAAAAGAAAAAGGAAAGTGAAAAAAGTTAGAAAACTGAGAGGGAGTTCATGAGAAGTATAATCAGTAGAGGAAGATGACGGAGAAAGAGTGGGGAGACAAATTTAGAGGTGGTAACATGGGTTTGGTCCGGGGCTCTCTCTGTAGGTTTATCAAAAGATTGTGGAGTCTACAGTCCGGTCCACCTAATCTGTTGCTTGCGTGTGTCAGATGTAGGGCGATCTGACCCGCAACATACAATACAAGAAATTTACACTTTTGTATATTAGTTAATTTTTTTATTAACTTTTGTATTCACGTTTCAAATTTTTGTATGAATGAAAAAAATGTTATATATTTCAAAATGTGCTAAAATTTATAGAATTTATCGACGCATGTAAAAAAATATAAATATGATAAAAATGATGAATTATCAATTTATCATTCAATTCCCTAAAATCTTAGCTTAATTTTGTGAACTTGTTAAAGTTTCACAATTTATTGAACATAAAAAGCTTTATCATAAGAAATGAAAAAAAATGGACCATACATAATCTATGCAAGGCGAGTCAGACTTTTGAGTCTGTATTTTGCGAGTCAAATGTGGGTCAAGCCAATCTTCGTTGTCACCTCTATACCAATTTGAAGCATGAATTTGTCAGGATCATAAAATTTTTTTAAATGTGTGTTTGGATGAAGCAATTTAATGACAATTCATCCAATACATGTTTAAATGAAAAAAATAAGAAAAAAATTCAAATTAAAAAATTTTAAGAAATTATTTCACCAAAAGAAAAAAAATATCGGTAAAACACTAATCTTAATCATTAGAGACTTATGGAACAACTTTGAAAGACCTTTCAAAATACATCTAAAATAGACGTCTAATGTATTTGATAACATGTTCTATTTTGTTGGTATATAGAACCATTAGCTAGCATATTAATCTTAATTATGCGAGTACGTATTTGATAATAAAATATAACT
>Ga0214544_1010571_pt1 | contig 13465 bp, 7 predicted proteins | sample CNSS3metaG_FD_160074 | JGI IMG/M metagenome (GOLD analysis project Ga0214544, IMG submission 160074) | Root nodule microbial communities from cowpea collected in UCLA plant growth center, Los Angeles, California, USA - CNSS3 | ecosystem: Host-associated > Plants > Roots > Nodule | place: USA...
GCAGCGCACGGCGACCTCCTTGCGCGAGCGGCTGTCGCCCGATGCCTGGCAGGTGATCACCGAGATGGCCGAGCGCCTCGCCATCGAGGTGGAGGACGACGACAGCGTGCTGAGCGCCGCCGAGCTCACCTTGCAGGAGCTGGCGAGCTTCGCAGGGCTCGCGCAGGAGAACATGAACCGCGCCGCCGGCTGGCGCTTCCTCGACATCGGCCGCCGTATCGAGCGCGCCATCAACACCACGCGCTTCACCCGCCAGTTCGCCTATGACGAGGCCGGTGACGAGGATCTCGACATTCTGCTGACGCTGGTGGATTGCCAGATCACCTACCGCTCGCGTTATCTGCTGGCGCCGATCCTGGCCCCGGTGCGCGACCTCGCGGTGCTCGACGGCTACAATCCGCGTTCGGTGGCGTTCCAGGTGACGACGCTGAACGAGCACATCGCCGCGCTGCCGAGCCTGAAGGAGCATGGCCTGATCGAGAAGCCGCAGCGTCTGGCGGTGGCGATGCAGGCGATGCTCGCGACCGCCGAGGCCGAGAAGCTCGAGGTCAAGACGCTGTTCGCCCTGGAGCAGGATCTGCTCAGCCTCGGCGAGGCGATCGGACAGCACTACTTCCCGCACGGTCCCAATGCCAGCCGGCCGGAAAAGCTGACGGGGCTGGCGTGATCTACGACATCCGTCACGTCACCACCTACGAGTACGAGAATCCCGTCAGCTTCGCCCGCTGCACGCTGCGGCTGGAGCCCAGAAGCGGCGGCGGCCAGGAGCTGATCTCGCACGAGGTCGAGATCCATCCGCGCCCGGCCGAGCGCAATGTGCGGCGCGACTTCTTCGGCACGCTGACCGAGAGCGTGGTGATCGAAGCCGCGCATCGCAATTTGCGCATCGACTCGCGCTCGCGTGTCTCGGTGTCGCGCCGGCCGCCGGCGCGCGATGCGGTCAGCCCGCCCTGGGAGAGTGTCCGCGACATCGCGTTCGAAGCCACCAGCCTCGGGCCGTCCTCGCCGGTCGGTTATGTCTTTGCCAGCCCCCTGGTGCCGGTGCTGCGTCCGGTCAGCGCCTATGCGGGGATGAGCTTTCCGCCCGGCGCGGGCATCCTCGCAGGCGCCGTCGACCTGATGCGACGCATCCGCGGCGAATTCCGCTACGATCCGAAGGCGACCGTGATCTCGACACCGCTCGACGAAGTCTTCGACAAGCGTCACGGCGTCTGCCAGGACTTTGCCCATGTGATGATCGCCGGGCTGCGCGGGCTCGGCCTGCCGGCGGCCTATGTCAGCGGCTATCTGCGCACCATTCCGCCACCGGGCCAGCCGCGGCTGCAAGGTGCCGACGCCACCCACGCCTGGGTGTCGCTCTGGTGCGGAGCCGAGCTTGGCTGGGTCGATCTCGATCCGACCAACGATCTCCTCATCGGCAACGATCACATCGTGCTCGCAATGGGGCGCGATTTTTCCGACGTCTCGCCGGTCGACGGCATCATCGTCGGCTCACCCAAGCAGAAGCTCAGTGTCGCCGTCGACGTGCTGCAGGTGGAGTAGGGCGGGTACTCAAAGAGTCGGCTTATGACCCCGTTGCGGAAGTTGACGTGAGCTGTGCGGCCGCGCGGCTCAATCACACACTTCCGCTGTGCCCTCCCACCGCGTACTCGTACGACAGTGCCTTCTGTCCGACAACCGGACCTTACCAGCCGGCAGCCCGGGATCAGATAGTTGATGCAGTCCAGTTCGGTGCCATGCCCGGCGTAATAGACCACCGCGACCTCGGCATCGCGCGCCTTACTGCCAAAGTCGCGCAGCGTCCTGCGCATCTCCGAAACATTGAGTTCGAGCTTGATGTTAACATTATCGAACCCGGCCCTCCTGCATGCCGGCGACTAATGCGGCATCGTTCGTGGGGTTCGCCAGCTTCGCGCCGAGTTACCGATCACCAGCGCGCCGCGCTTTTCAGCGTGTGCGGAGCTATAGCCCAACCAGACTGCACAATATCAATAAGGCGATTAGCCGAAGCAGGCCCTAGCGCCGTGTCGGGAACACGGACGAACTTCTGCCGGCGGCGATTCGCTGATTTAATTGTTAGACCTGTTATTAATATTGTCATTATACTAATAACTGGCAGACTCGGAAGAGACAGATAGGTCTAAATAGTTGCGATGCGCGCCTGCAGCAGCACTACTTGCCTCCGTCAACGTTGTTTAGTTGGGACGTCATCGGCCGGGGAGACTTATGCAAGAGAGAGCAAGCGCCGCCAATCGGCTACCGGTCACCGTGCTCAGTGGATTTCTGGGTTCGGGGAAGACGACATTGCTCAACCACGTGCTGAGGAATCGCGGGGGCCTCCGAGTTGCAGTCATCGTCAATGACATGAGTCAGTTGAACGTAGATGCGGATCTGGTTCGCAACAGTGGCGCGAACCTATCGCATACCACCGAAACACTCGTGGAGCTCAGCAATGGTTGCATATGCTGCACGCTGCGCGACGATCTCCTGGTGGAGGTCAGGCGGTTGGCCGAGGAGCGGCGCTTTGACTATCTTCTGATTGAAGGGACCGGGATTTCTGAACCTCTCCCTGTCGCGGCAACTTTCTCCTTTCGCGACGAAGCCGGCGTCTCGCTCTCCGATCTTGCGAAACTCGACACGATGGTGACCGTCGTGGACGCGACGGACTTGCTCGCCAAGTATAGCAGTCGCGATCTTTTGCGCGACCACGGCGAGCTACGTGATGCCTCCGACGTTCGTACGGTCGTCGATCTCCTAGTTGAGCAGATCGAATTCGCTGATGTAGTCGTCATCAACAAGGTGTCAGAAGTGACCGAGGCGACGCGAGCGGACGTGCGCAAGGTGGTTGCCGCGCTCAATCCCCGGGCACGCACAATCGAGACCGACTTTGGCGACGTTCCTCTCCACACAATTCTTAACACCGGCCTCTTCAATGAAGCCAAGGCTGCGACACATCCTCTCTGGAACAAGGAGCTGTACAATCCCGCTTGCCATGTGCCGGAGACCGAGGAGTACGGCATATCCAGTTTCGTCTACTTGGAAAGACGTCCGTTCGATCCCGTCAGTCTCTTGTCCTTTCTCAATAAACCCTGGCCAGGCGTATTGCGCGCCAAAGGACATTTTTGGCTTGCGACCCGCCCGGATTGGGTGGGTGTTCTCTCCGTCGCAGGGATGCAGCGTCGATGCGAGCCCATGGGACATTGGTGGGCGACGGTCCCGAAGTCGACGTGGCCAAGCCATCCTCAGGTCCAACAACATCTCGATCACCAATGGGACAACACCTGGGGCGATCGCCGCCAGGAGCTTGTGTTCATCGGTTCAGGCATGGACGAAGTGTCCATCCGAGCTTCGCTGGATGCCTGCCTTGCCGATTCGGAGAATGGGTTCGATCCCCAGAGTTGGCGCAATCTCAGCGATCCCTTTCCGCCCTGGCAATATCCTGATCACGTAAGCTAGGCGGCGCCGGGCGCTTTGCATTTTAGCTACATCAAGACGGCCAGATGGCGAGTATGTGATATGAAAAATCTTGATATTTAATATTTAATAAGTTAAAATGTGCGCTTTAATTCGGCGGAATTGAATTTTGGGCAATCATGGCAGCCGCTACCAGTAACGGTGCAACCGCAGCCGAAAGGCAGATCGAGCAGTGCGGCTTCCCGCTCGCCTACTGGTTCAGAGCCCCGCCTGTCAGTCCAAAATTGGCTCGTTCGCGAACATTGGGGATGTCCCTCCGACATCCACGTCATCGTCTAGGTGACGGGCATCAGAATCTTTCATTCACACTCTCACATCTCTCGCGAGGATGTCATGAGGTCCTTGTACGAAAAGTCTGGCTTGAGCCAGTTGGCTTTCGGATTGCGGACTTGGCCACGGACCCTGCACCGGAGGAGCATTTGGGCGTCAGATCCAGAGGCTAAGGACGAGCTGCTGCCAACGCACCCCGTGCGCAATCCGCTTGAAACGGACCTGCGCGCCTCAGATGCCACTGCACTATCTTTATCCAATTTGGCTTCGAGCGCCGAATTGCCGAGGGTAACCGCAGGATGGCGAACGCCAACCTCTGCGGCAGCCGACCAAACGACCTCAAATCCGGTCGTCATTCTTGGTCGGATTCCCTCGGCGGCCTTGGCTCCGAGTATCGTTGGATCGTCGGGGATTCCAGCGGCCGCGCAGGTTTGTGGTTGCGGCTACTTCATTGCTCCAACACGATTGCTCGATCAAAGTGCAGCCCACATCGGGCAGTTGCAAGGTAATCGTTTATCTGGTGGAGCGGACTTCGTGCTGACCGGCCAGACCGGAATCATGGGAGCCTCCACCAGTGCCGACATGCCATTGCAGCAGGTTACGCCTCTTATCAACTGGAACGCGCTGCCAGGTGGAGGAGAGACCGGTACCGGGACGGCAACCAGCCCAATTGGAATTCTGTCCGGCTCGGTGACAACCGCAAAGGCTCCCCCAGCCGGCCGGCAGGCCGCCACAACGGAGTCCACCAGCAGTCTCGCGGCTGCAGCGACTTCCACAAACCCAATTGTTCTCGAGAACCAGAAGCCGGGAAACCCACAAAGCGAATGGGATATCGTTGGCGCGGGCAGTTCGAATATCGAAGGTTTCGCCACCGACATCAGCGTCAATCGGGGTAACCGGGTCGACTTCAAGATCAATACGAATTCATCAAACTACCGGATCGACATCTACCGCCTCGGCTACTATGGCGGCATGGGAGCGCGAAAGGTCGCCACCATCCAGCACACGGGCGTGCAGAACCAGCCTACGCCGCTGCGCGACGCGGCGACCGGCCTGGTCGATGCCGGCAATTGGTCCATCTCAGCCTCCTGGGATATTCCCGCCGATGCCGTGTCCGGCGTCTATATTGCAAAGCTCGTGCGCCAGGACGGAACTGCCGGCGCCAATCACATCCCCTTCATCGTTCGAGACGACAGCAGCACCAGCGATGTGATCTTCCAGACCTCGGATACAACCTGGCAGGCCTATAACGGCTGGGGTGGTGCAAATTTCTATGGCGGCAACGGTCCCGCGACCGGTCAAGGCGCCGGGCGCGCCTACGCGGTGAGCTACAACCGGCCGATCGCCACCCGCGGCAACGTCGGGACCTATGCCGGCCCGCAGGACTATTTGTTCGGCGCTGAGTATTCTGCGATCTACTGGCTGGAGCAGAATGGTTACGACGTCTCCTACATGTCGGGAGTCGATGCCGATCGTTACGGCAGTCTCCTCCTCAACCACCAGCTCTATCTCGACGTTGGTCACGACGAGTATTGGTCAGGGCAGCAACGCGCCAATGTCCAGGCGGCCCGCGATGCCGGCGTGAATCTTGCGTTCTGGAGCGGCAACGAGATGTATTGGCGCACGCGCTGGGGTAACAGCATAAGCAGCGACGCCACCGCCTACCGCACCTTGATCTCCTATAAGGAGACTTTTTCACCAGGAGCGTCGATTGATCCAAGCGACCAGTGGACAGGAACGTTCCGTGATCCGCGCCTCAGCCCGCCGGCGGTCGGCGGGGGAATCCCGGAAAATGCCCTGATCGGACAGATGTTCCAGGTCGATGATGTCGGCCAAGGCAGCGGCCTCCAGTCAATCACAATTCCCTATGACGACGCTAACCTGCGCTTCTGGCGCAATACCAGCGTTGCCAATCTTCAGCCCGGGCAAACGGCAACGCTGACCAAGAACTATCTTGGCTATGAGTGGGATGAAGCGCCTGACAACGGATTCGATCCAGCCGGCCTGGTTCGGCTTTCCTCGACAACCATTCCGGTCAATACCTATCTGCTTGACTATGGCAACACGACCGGAAGTGGCGTTTCAACCCATAACCTGACCCTCTATCGCGCTCCGAGCGGCGCATTAGTCTTCGGCGCCGGTACGGTCTACTGGGCATGGGGCCTGAGCGACAATCACGACCTAGCGCCGACGCCGACCGATCCGCGCGTGCAACAGGCTATGATCAATCTGCTCGCCGACATGGGGATTCAACCGGGAACGCTCCAACCGGGGATGGTCGCGGGTACCGGCTCGACGGACTCGACAGCTCCGACCTCCACCATCAACGCCCTGGCAAATTTCAGTGCCGGAAATACGGTCACGATTTCCGGCACGGCAGCCGATGTGGGCGGCGGCGTGATCGCCGGCGTGGAGGTCTCGACCGATGGTGGGCTGAGCTGGCAGAACGCGATTGGCGATGAGACGTGGACTTATACCTGGGCGCCGCAAGTTGCCGGGACCTACACGATCAAATCACGCGCGGTGGACGACAGCATCAATCTGGAAACGCCTTCGGCGGGCCGCACGGTGACCGTGAGCGCGCCGTCCTTCATCTCGCTCTTTCCTGGCTCGGCGACCCCCGCCACAGTCAACACCATAGATGCCAGCGCCGTCGAGCTCGGTGTGAGGTTTCAGACGTCGACTGCCGGCACCGTAAGCGGAATCCGCTTCTACAAGAGCAGCCAGGATACAGGCACCCACACGGGTGAACTCTGGACCAGCACCGGCACCTTGCTGGCAACCGCCACGTTTACAAACGAAACGACAAGCGGTTGGCAGAGCGTGACCTTCTCCAACCCGGTCCCGCTGACGGCAGGCACCACCTATGTCGCGTCTTATCACACGAACGTAGGCCACTACTCCTCCAGCGTGAACTACTTCACGAGCAATGTGACCAGCGGTCCGCTGACCGCCCTCGCCAATGGTAACGGCGTCTATACCTACAGCAGCAACAGGGCATTCCCGACCACCACGTTCCAATCGACAAATTTCTGGGTTGACGTCATGTTCAACCCTTCCACCACCAATTCCGCGCCGGTGGCTACGAACGATACCGGGCCGACCGTGACGCAAAATACGCCCATGACGATCACTGCGGCGTCGCTGATCGCCAACGACAGCGACCCCAATGGGGACGCCCTAACCATAAGCGGAGTAAGCGCAGCGACAAACGGCACCGTGGTCCTCAACACGCAACCCAATCCGCAGAATAACAACATCACATTCACGCCCGCCGCCGGCTATACCGGTCCGGCCAGCTTCAGCTACACGATTTCGGACGGGCGCGGCGGTACGGCCACTGCCAGTGTCAGCCTCACGGTGGTACCGCCCGGTGCGGCTCCCGTCAGCCTGTTCAGCGCGTCAAATATACCAGCGCAGACCAACCTCAATGACGGATCGCAGCTTGAAGTCGGGATGAAGTTCACGTCCTCCGTCGCCGGCCAGATCACGGCTCTCAAATTCTACCGCAGCGCCGGCGACACTGGTCCCGACGTGCTTGATCTCTGGACGTCAACGGGCACCCGACTTGCTACCGCCACCTTCACCAATACGTCGGTCAGCGGGTGGCAGACCGTTACCCTGCCGTCCCCAATTTCGATCGCCGCCAACACGACCTATGTTGCTTCTTATCACACCACTGGCTCCTATGTGGCCACCAGCAACTACTTCACCACGGCTGTCACCAACGGCCCATTGACCGCGCTTTCGACTACGACGGCCGGCGGCAACGGCGTCTATTCCTATGGCGGCACCAGCACGTCCGGCATCTTCCCGACCAGTACCTATAACGCCGCCAACTACTGGGTCGATGTTGTGTTCGCGCCGTCCGGCGGCGGCAACCAGCCACCGGTTGCCAACAACGATAGCGGCTACACCACCACCCAGAATACCGCACTGACGATTGCGGGCAGCGCGCTGCTCGCCAACGACTCCGATCCCAATGGCGGCACTCTCACAATCACCGGCGTGAGCGGCGCCGTCAACGGCACCGTCAGCTTCAACAGCCAAACCAATGTAGTTACCTTCACGCCGACTACCGGCTATACCGGTGCGGCATCCTTCAGCTATGCCATTGCCGACGGACAGGGCGGAACCGCAACTGCCACGGTCAGCCTGACGGTAAATACCGCAACGAACCAGCCGCCGGTAGCTAGCAACGACAGCGGCTACAGCACCACGCGGGACACGGCTCTCACGATTGCCGCGTCGGCCCTGCTTGCGAACGACACCGATCCGAATGGCGACCCGCTGACGATCACGGGCGTGAGCGGCGGCGTCAACGGTACCGTCAGCTTCAATGCCCAGACCAATCGCGTCACCTTCACGCCGACCACCGGCTACACCGGCGCTGCATCCTTCAGCTATGCCATCTCGGATGGTCGCGGCGGCACCGCAACTGCAACGGCTAATTTGACAGTGACCCCGCCGACAGTGAGCCTGTTTTCAAGTTCCGACACGCCGGCCATTCTCTCGGATCCTGACGCGGCCCAGGTCAATCTCGGGGTGCGTTTCACGTCATCCGCGGCCGGCACCATCAGCGGCATCAAGTACTACAAGGGTACCGGCGACACCGGCACCCATACGGGGTCATTATGGAGCAGCACGGGCACGCTGCTCGCGACCGCGACGTTCACGAACGAAACCAGCAGTGGATGGCAGACCGTCATCTTCAACAATCCGGTTTCGATCGCCGCCGGCACGACCTATGTGGCAAGCTACCACAGCAACGGGCACTACACGTCCACGAGCAACTACTTTACGGCCCCGCGCGTCAATGGTCCGCTCACAGCGCCCGCCGGCAACAATGGCGTCTACACCTACGGCACCGGCAATCTGTTCCCAACCAGCACCTTCGGGGCCACCAACTACTGGGTGGACGTGATGTATAGCCCCGCGAGCGGCGTCAACCGGCCACCAGTCGCGGCGAATGACTCCGGGTTCAGCGCTACTCAGAACACTGCGATCTCGATCCCGGCTTCGGCATTGTTGGCCAACGACACCGATCCCGACGGCGATGCCCTGACCATCACGGGCGTCAGCAACGGCGCCGGCGGCGTCGCGAGCTACAACGCGCAGACCAGCACCGTCACTTTCACCCCGAACTCCGGATATACGGGACCGGCGTCATTCACTTATGCAATCTCTGACGGTCGAGGTGGGACGGCAAGCGCGTCCGCCTCTCTCAACGTCAACGCAGCATCTGCGAGCATCGTAAGTCTGTTCAGCAATAATCCGACGCCGAGTGTGGTATCGGTCAATGATCCGAATTCGGTGGAGCTTGGGTTCAAATTCCGGGCGTCGAGCGCCGGCGATGTCACCGGGCTACGCTTCTACAAGGGCCCGTCGAACACCGGCACTCACACCGCCAATCTCTGGAGCAGCACCGGCACCCTGCTGGCCACCGCCACCTTCACCAACGAGACGGCGAGCGGCTGGCAGCAAGTCAACTTCGCCACACCGGTGACGATCACGCCAGGGCAGACGTATGTTGCATCCTATCATACGTCGGGAAACTACTCCGCCGATCCCAACTTGTTTAGCTCGGCGGTTAGCAACGGACCGCTGACTGCGCCATCCTCGGCTTCGAGCGGAGGCAATGGAGTGTATGCATATGGATCAAACAGCCTCTTCCCAACCGACACTTACAACTCAACGAGCTACGGTGTGGACGTTCTGTTCCGCCAGCAACTGACTGGCTAACGGGGGCAGCGCCCGTTTGCGTAGCGACTACGGTCAGATGGCAAGGACGCAATGCGGAGTACGCTCCATGACTTCAGTCGATGAATCATTACACTAGCTTATCCGAAATTCCTCCCACCGTGTCTCTACTAGAGCGCGGGTTGCGGTTGGTGCCGCAAGGGTCGCCTGAGCTCGTGTCGGCTACTGCATCGGGTTGTTTTTGCAGATTTTGAAATCAGGTCTCCTGCCCAAGCATCGCGATCGGCCTTACCCGGCGGACGGCAAAAGTTCTGGATCAAGGTGAAGAACCGCAGGAAATGGTCGGCGCCCGCCGGTCACCGCACCATGGTCTCGCGATCCATGCCTGACAGCCGCGTCAATACGGCGGCACGGGGCGCTGGTGCGTCCCGTGCCGGGGGATGTGAGGATGGTCAGCGCGCCGCGCCGGTCGTCTTCGGCAGCAGCTTCTGCACGTCAGCCGTCATGTCGGCGAGAACGGCCTCCGACTCCTTGGCGCGCGCGCCCGAGATGATCGAATTGAGATGATCCTTGATCACGTCGGTGATCTTCAGGCCGTTGTCGCCGGGGAAGGCGTACCATTTGGTGAGCAGCGCGAGTTGGCTGACCGCGGTGTAGTTGTTGGGGTTCTTGACGTAGAAATCCTTCAGATAGACCTCGTTGGCGACCTTGTTCGGCGGCATGTAGCCGGTCGTCTCCGCCATGATCGCAGCGCCCTTTGGGCCGGTCCAGAACTTCACCACCTCCCAGGCGGCGTCGCGCTTGGCCTTGTCCTTGGCGAGGATCAGCACGACGTTGCCGCCGGCCGGCAACCTGCCCTTCGGGGAGGCGACGTCCGGGAACGAAATTGTCTTCAGCGCGAACTTGCCGCCGGTCATCTGTGTGACCTTGTTGAGGTCCGAGGTCGAGGTGACGTGGAAGCCAGTCTTGCCGGCCGCGAACGCGGCGCGCATCGACGGCTGGTCGAGATTGGGCATGCCGGCCTCGTTGACGAGCCGCGCGATCGTGTTGATGGCGAACTTGCCCTCGGCTCCGTCGAAGGCGACCTTGGTCTCGTCGGCATTGAGCATGGTGCCGCCGCGCGCGAACACCGGCGCCTGCCACAGCCAGTTGCCGGTGATGTCCCAGGCATAGGTGACGCCGTTGTTGTCATTGCCGAGCGCCTTGATCTTCTTGGCCAGCGCGATCAGCTCGTCCCATGTCTTCGGCAAATTGTTCACGTCGCCGCCGGCCTGCTTCACCAGGTCAAGATTGACGTAGACGATCGGCAGCGAGATCGCGAAGGGCAGGGCGTAGACCTTGCCGCTGGCGGTGCCGATGTCGAACATCGCCTGGTGGAAGCCCTGCTTGTCGAAATCCTTTTCGGCAGCGATGTAGCCGTCGAGCTCGGCCGGGATGTTCTTGTCGACCAGGACGCGGATGCGGTTCAGGCCCTGGAAGGACACGTCCGGCATCTGGTTGGTCACGGCCTCGCGCAGCACCTTCTGGGTGCCGTCCTCGTAGGATTCGTAAGGCGCCCGCATGGTGACCTTGATCTCCGGGCGCACCTTGGCGAACTCCTCGGCGATGCGCTTGTGTGTCTCGGTGAACAGCTCCGGATAGGGATATTGCATCACGATCTCGGTCTGGGCCTGCGCGAGCGCAGATCCGGCCACGAGCGACAGAGCCGCTGCGGCGATGATGGACTTCAGCATGGATAGACTCCCTGTTTGAGGTGACGCGGTTACTTGATCCCGGTGAGGGTGATGCCTTCGATGAAGCGGCGCTGGGCAAAGAGGAAAGCGATGACGAGCGGCGCGATGATCACCATCGCGGCGGCCATCAGCGGGCCGTAGCTGGTGCCGGCCTCGCTGTTGCGGAAATGGGCGACCGCGAGCGGCGGCGTGCGCAAGTGCTCGCTGTTGAGCACGATCAGTGGCCAGAAATAATCGTTCCAATGCGCGACCACGGAGAAGATGCCGAAGGCGGTCACTGCGGGAATCGCGGCCGGCAGCATCACCCGCCAGACGATGCCGAATTCGGAGATGCCGTCCATGCGCGCGGCGTCGACGAGATCGTCGGGCACGGTCTTGAAGAACTGGCGCATCAGGAAGATGCCGAACACCGAGATCGTGAAGGGCAGCACCAGCGCGGCATAGCTGTCGAGCAGACCGATCTTGTGCAGCAGCAGGAAGACCGGGATCGCGGTCGCCTGCGGCGGGATCAGGATTCCGAACAGCACCAGGGCGAACAGCGTCTCGCGACCGAGGAAGCGGAGTTTTGCCAGCGCGTAGGCCGCCGGCAGCGCCACCATCACCTGCAGCACGAAGATCGAGACCGTGACGATGATTCCGTTGAGCAGGAAGCGCAGCAGATTGGCCTTGGCGAAGGCCTCGCGCAGATTCTCGACAAGCGCGAACTGGTGCGGGATCAGGTGCAATTCGCTGGAGAAGATCTCGGTCTGCGGCTTGGACGCGGTCGAGATCATCCAGATGAAGGGGGCCAGCATGAGCGCGGCGCCCGCGATCAGCAGCACGTGGCGGAGGATCGCCCGGAATGGGATGGGATGCGCGTTGGTCATGTGTAGTGCACGCCGCGATCGGCGAGCCTCGACTTGATCAGGGTGAGCGCGAGGACGAAGACCAGGAAGACCACGGTGATCGCCGCGGCGTAGCCCGAGCGGAAGAACTCGAATCCTTCCGTGTACATCGTGTGGATCAGGACCTCGGTGGATTTCGACGGGCCGCCCTTGGTCAAGACGTGCACGGTGTCGAACACCTGGAACGAGCGAATGCCGGAGATCACGACGACGAAGGTCGTGACCGGCCCCAGCATTGGCCAGGTCACGAGGCGGAAGCGCGCCCAGCCGCTCGAGGCGCCGTCGATTTCGGCCGCCTCGTAGAGCTGCTTGGGGATGGAGACGAGGCCGGCCAGGAACAGCACCATGTTGAAGCCGACGGCCTGCCAGATGCCGATCGCGCACAGCGCATAGAGCGCCGTGCTGCGGTCCTGCAGCCAGGCGAAGGCCGGCAGGCCGGCGCCGCGGAGCAGCCCGTTCACCAGGCCGAACTGCGGATGCAGCATGAATTCCCACACCACCGCCATCGCGATCAGGGTCGCCATGACGGGCAGGAAATAGATCGTCCGGTAGAGGCTGCGCAGGCTGGTGCCGCTCTGGATCAAAAGCGCGATCGCAAGGCCGGCGATCACGGCGCCGGGCACCACGATCACGACGTAAGTCAGCGTGTTGCGCAGCGCGGTCCAGAACACCTTGTCGGCGAACAGGTCCTGGTAGTTGGCGAGCCCGATCCAGGAGAAATGCGGCGCGCCGAGCTGATAATCGGTGAAGGAGAGAGCGATCACGCCGGCGAGCGGACCGAGCAGCATGACCAGCATGAGCGCGGCGGCCGGGGTCACCAGCGCGTAGGCGGTATGGGTCCGTCGGCTGCCATGGGCCGGCAGCCTGCGCCTCGTCGTGCCCGTGGGAGCGATGGTCGCCCCGATCGTCATGGAGCCGTCAGACATGGGCGGGCTCACGGATGCGCTCGGCCTGCTCCACTCTGAGCTCGATCCGTTTCCCGGCCGGATCGAACATCCGCACCGCGTCAGGTGCGAAGCCGAAGGCGACGGAGCTTGCCATCGCCGGCAAATGCTTGACGTCCGCGAGCCGCGCGATCAGGCGCGACCCGGTGCCTTCGACCGCGAGATGGACGAAGGCCTCGGCGCCGAGATTCTCCAGGTGGACGACGGTTCCGGAGAACGGCCCGGTGCCGAGCTCGATCCGCTCCGGACGGACCCCGATGCGGCAATCGCCGGCCGCCGCATGGCACGTGAGCTTCAGCGTGGTCCCCAGCACATCGACGCCGCCGTCCTTTTGGATCCGGCCGGGGAGGACGTTGATCTTGGGGCTGCCGATGAATTCGGCAACGCGGATGTCGCCGGGCTCGTTGTAGATCTCGGCCGGCGTGCCGGCCTGGATCAGCTCACCGCCCATCATGACGGC
>Ga0214544_1010572_pt1 | contig 13462 bp, 5 predicted proteins | sample CNSS3metaG_FD_160074 | JGI IMG/M metagenome (GOLD analysis project Ga0214544, IMG submission 160074) | Root nodule microbial communities from cowpea collected in UCLA plant growth center, Los Angeles, California, USA - CNSS3 | ecosystem: Host-associated > Plants > Roots > Nodule | place: USA...
TATATATATATATACTCCACCATTTAAATCCATGTTAGCATTCAATTTCAACTTATGAATATGCATGCTCAAATCAAATATAAATCAGCAACCCTCTAACAAATTAAGCACATGATTCTATGCACCAATGCAAATTAATATAGCACTTCACACCTCCTATGCAATAATTTAATTTATATTGATACATGTTCCTATAGAGAACAAACAATATATGTTAGACCCAAGTATTACCTTACCTTGGTCCGCCATCTCCTCAGTAGGCTTCTTCCGATTGATATATATCGCTTATGGGTATCTCGGTGTGATCGGTTTGGACCCGGGAGGGGTTACCTACAGAAGGGACTCCGAAGCTCAAGTCAGCGAAATCTCTCAGAAAGTCAAATCTGGTGATTAGGGAAGTAATGAATGCATACTTTTAATTCATGGGGTCCATGCATATTTATAAATTATTAATTATGTCTGGCCACGTCATGGGCTGGGCCCTTGTTTGGGATGTAGGTGGGCCTGGGCCTTAGCCCAGGCCCTTAGTTTGATTATTGTGGGCTTGATGAATCTTAGAAGTGCCTTGATTTCGTTAAGTTTTCTAGAGTGGCCGGTCTAGACCGGCTACTCTTTTAGTGGTTTAGGCCACTATTATTCTTCTGTCAGCTTAGGCTGGTTACTCTTTTAGCGGTTTAGGCCGCTATTATTCTTCTGTCGGCTTAGGCCGGTTACTCTTTTAGCGGCTTAGGCTAGTTAGGCTTAGGTCAGCTTAGGCCGGTTACATTATTTGTTCCGTGTATATATGGTGATCGTTTACTGTTATTATTATTTGGTTGGACCGGCTAGGTGCGGTACAATACACATGCGTTCACCAATAAACAAATTCTCAACATGTGACTAACTCAAAGAAACATTCAAATTCATAGAGACTTACAAAATATCTCACTCATGCATCGAACTCATGCCAAATTAGTAGTTATTTGAAATAATCAAGAGTTTATTCATGCATTTTAAAGACATCCCAACCAGCAATCATGAGTAACATATATCTATAGCTACAAACCTCTAAATCAAATTTCCATCGTTCAAAGTGAAGAGCAACATTTTATGGACCACTTGTCAAACTTTCACCTAAATCGGACTTAACGAATGCAGTTTTACAAAAACTGCACAAACCAAAAAAACTTGTGGCGCCTAACACCTAGAAATCAAGAGCCCAGCGCCTGGCGGTATAAAACCAGCGCCCAACGATTCCTGCCGCGCGAAAAGTACGAAAAATAATATTTTTGCACAGTGTTCGCCTCGCCTGGCGGAGTCACCCTTGGCGCCAGGCGGTTCATCACAAAATCCAAGAAAACAACACATAATTCATGCATCGCCAAGCGGACCTTAATGCCGCCAGGCAGTTTTTGGAAAAATTCCAGAAACATGAAAACAACGAAGGTTTTGATCATACCAAGGCACCACATGCACGCATTATACAACACAAACATCATAAAACAATTATATATATAAAAGAGCTTCCCTAACCTGGAAATCCTGTTCCAAAGCATTCTAAGAATTCCTTCTTGCAGCAAACATTGCTCTAACTTCAAGACCCTCCCTAGCCTTTGCACAATCTCCTTTGATCACATTTTCATGCTATTGAAGACCTCCCTAGCAGTCCCCACGAATTGGCACTCACAAACCACACTCTCCCTCTCTCTAACCAATTCCTAACCTAAGAATTAACTTCACTGATTGCCAGAAAACGAAAATGATCATTAAAGGCATTAACTTATGATTTCATGTTAGGTAACTACTCAGCCCTCACCTCTTTGGCTTCCCTTACAGCTGCTAGGGTTTCTAGAGTTTTTCCAATGTAGCAAAAAAGAAAAGATAAACGATAAAAGAACCATAATGCGCTAGCCAAGGTTTGAACAAATATAACTTTATTTTTGCCAAAACTTCTCTTGGCATGGAGATGAAAGGGTAGAGTAACCCTAGCTGCCAAGGGGGCAGCCAAAGGAGTTGTAAAATAACCATAATGGGCTTTGAATAGCCACTAACCCCATGATTAAGTCTAAAATTCGTTTTGGGATCATTAACCCTCATTAAGGTGAGAGAGTAAATTGGTGAGAATAGGGAAGCTTTGGGACTGTAGTTCGTGAGTGATGGTGAGGAAGGTTTTCAGAGGAATCATTGGTGTTTTGGGAAAGGGAGAGTTGAGTTCTTGTGAAGTAGCATAGAGAGGCCCTTGGACATCATAAAATAAAGGTTAGGAGACCAATTGGAGCAAAGAATTCCGGGTAAGGGGAGTTGTTCCTTATGTGTTTGATTCATGTATATGTATTGTGCCTTACTATGGTCAAATTGCATGAAAACCACTTTGTTTCATACTGTTTTTTGAGGTTTCTAGGTTTCTGCCCAGAAATCGCCTGGCGATGATGATGGTGCCGCTAGGCGACGTATCAACTTTAACCCAATTTTGGGTTCTGTCACAAGCTGCCTGGCGGAGGGTTGAAATCCGCTAGGCGATGCATGAGGTCTGATGCTGTTTTGCTGGATTTTTATGAATTTCATAATATGTTGATATCCCAGTTTGAATTTTTCGTCTGTTTGATTGCATTATGCTATGATATTGGTTGTATGGTGTGCTTGTGATTATCAATGGAGAGGTGAACATGAAGAGTTCACGTTAAAATTGGTATTTCCCCTAACGGGTGGAATTAGTGGTCTTTCGAGATGTGATTGGAAGAGCTTGATTATAGAAATATTGCATTAAGCATTTCGGGTTATAGTGCTCGAGACAACAGAAACTGTGAGAAGGGGAAAGGGATCCACATAAGTGTAGGAACCTAGGTTTTTACCCATAACCTGGTATACCGCCTGTCAGCATCTCATTGGCCGCTAGGCGATAGCGACATAACATGGCTGTTTTAGAAAACTGGTTAATCATACTTAGGAAACTAACGATGATTTGAGTTGCGAAGGAATTGGGCATGAAGATATGATAATAATAGAGGAATAAGGGGTGGAGTGAAATATAGACAACATATTGGTTGTAAGGATGTACTTAGGATGAATTTAAGTCAAATAAGTAATGACTTTTAGTGAGGATTAATAATCTGATATAATGGAACAATGGAAAGAGAATAACTAAATGGTAATGGTATAATCTATGATTTTGGGATTTTGGTAATGTCGATTAGTAATAATTGGCTGAGGTAAGAATATATTGGTTGGTTAAGTATAAGGGTCGGGAATGACTGTGATTTAGTAACAACAGAGGTAAGGAAGGCATTGATATGAGTCTTAAATAGTCTAAGTTATGACTGAATTCTTTTTTTTAGCTCGAGTAAGTTCACTTGGATGGATAGATTGGGGTTTGGGAGGTATCAATAGACTGGTATACTGAAATACTAAGATTGAGATAAGTGTATATTGGGATAAATTGATGTCAACAGTGCTATATGAGGGAATACTAGAATGGATGATATAACCTTAAATATCACTAAGATATTGGGCAGGTTAGAGTGACTAATGAGTAATAGAGGTTCAATAAGAAATAGGGTAAGAAAGCTAAGGAACGAAAGTATTGCAAGGAGACACTTTATCTAGAGTAAGCACCAATCTTAGAATCAAAGAGTGTAGGCATAATGACGTTTCACAAGAAATTGTGGTCTATTTCAAGTGCCAAAAACCAGCAGAGGTGCCTCTAGTATGGCGCTTGGCGGCAATGGGAATGCCCACCAGGCCATAGGACCTCCAGGGAAATCCGTGTACCGCGTGGCGGTTGGCGGCGAGGTGTGTTCCGCTAGGCGACAAACCCTGAAACAATAGGTCTGTCTGGAGCTTGGTGCCTGCCGGCGAGTAGGTTCCGCCAGGCGGTCTATGCCGGTTTTGCCTGGCGACGCTTAGGCTGCGCCAGGCGATAATGCTATAGTCTTGGACTTACGTGTGTTGCTTTTAAGCAGTGATGTTATACTTGGATTAGGAGATGCTATGCCATGAGCATGTAAGTTCATGGATGGTGGTGAACACGTGATGATGTGAGCGGGGAGGTTCATATCCTATTACTCTCGTGTGGGGATACGAACGAGGTAGGTTCGTATGTTCCGTGCTCACACTTGAGAGATGCTGCGTTGCCGGGAGGTACATCGCTGGTGGATCACGTGTGATGGACTACGAACGGGCAGGTCCGTAGAGTAGGACTATGAGCGGGGAGGTTCGCAGAGTAGGGAGGTTCGTAGAATAGGACTACGAGCGAGGAGTGATAGAGGTCGTACCCCATCGAATTAAAACAGATTAAATGCAGTATATGAAAGTTGAACCAAGTTGTCTCCCAACGACCAATATTTTCGTCCAAAGTTTCAATTTCCAGATGAACACAATAATATACCGAGGCGGGGTGGGGGGAGGGTTTGGCAGATTCAAACAAAATTGCTAAATTATAATAAAGAAACAACGAAACTTAATTACACAGAATTAAAAATGTATTGATTCCTTGATTCCACTAAAAATCCACCAATCCAGGTTACTAAATTAATTATCTTATACAATTTACTCAAAATTAATCAAATGATATGTGGTGATACTTGTGTACACGTATGTGAAAGCCATCTAAGTTGAGATTATGCATGTGAGACATGTTGATTTTTGGAAGCCTATATTCTTGATTGTGGATATGCTTATTTATAAGAGTAGGATTTATTTTGACCTTGTTCTAGGTGCTTAAAAACCAGTACTGTGTAAGTACTGGTGTAGCACCTGGCGGTGGTGTTTGACCACTAGTCGATAGCTACAAAACCAATAGAGTATTAAAGTGTATGGCGCTTGGCGGTAAAGGTTGTCCCGCTAGGTGATACTTGCTTTAACAGTAGCATCAGAGGCACTTGGCGCCTGGCGGCACGTGTCCCTTGCCAGGCGGTCTAGAAGCGGCAGCGCCTGGCGGTACGTGTCCCCCGCCAAGTGATTCTACTTTAGCAGTATTGATGTTTCACTCTGGACACGTGTGATCTACAAGGCTATAGTGGTGCTTCAAAGGTGGGTTGCTGGTGTTCCTTGAGTTGAGCTTGGAAGGTATCCCTTGAGTTGAGCTCGGGATAGGGGTTAAGTACGTGGCATTCCTCGAGTTGAGCTCGGAATGACATCTTTCGAGTTGAGCTCGGGATGGCGGATGAACACGAGGAACCCTTGAGTTGAGCTCGGGTTGGCGAGTGTTGTCGGTGTGAGTATGCTGGTTGTGGCCAGTACGGATGGGTCTAGATAGATTGTCGTCCTCAATAGTTAGCTGACGAGTTTGGTAGTCTTGGGACGTTGCGAACTATGTTTGTATTTTGGAACTCCACCTGGTGTTACAGTGTATGATACATAGCAATGGTTTCCCGCACGTGCTCTATCGGTTGTGGCCGATAAGTATGGTAGCAAGACATCTTGAGGTACTCACTGGAAGACGTAGAACATGAGTAACATGGTAGCGATCATGTGGCTTGAAATTAAAGGAGGGAATTCCTTTGGTATATTTGTATTGACATAAATATTTTATTTATATGATTGATGTTTCTATTATTAGCTCACCCTATCTGCTTGTGTTTGGCGATGATCGTGCGCGCGGTACATTGAGCAGATGATGTTGTAGGTGGATCTGGTGAGGCATAGAGCCGGAGCGGGGCTAGACTGGCATAAAGAGTTTTCTCAAAGTCTTATTGTTTTATGATTTGGAATAATTTTGTAAACAATTTGTGATGCTTATGATTTAATCAAGTTTATGATTTGGATTTAGTTTATTTGACTAGGTAATGAAGTTTTAAATTTCTCGCGTTTTGGGAAATGAGATTTAATAAATGACGCTGACGTATTATTTCTAGTTTATTTTATTTAAAATCCGTAATATCCGGTCAGGATTTTACAAGAACTCTTCCGCTGCTTAGTTCGCATTGGGTCGGTTCCCACTTTCCGAGTTTCCTTTTTGGGCTGTAGTGCATGTGTCTGTCTGCCCTAGGACATTTATTTTGTATACTGTTGATCCTTATTTCGATTTTGTTGTTGGCATCGTGGTGTGCCTTGGTATTTTCATTTTAAGTACCTTGGATATCTGTAAGGAGTAGCATTTATCCGAGACTTTACTCTTTATATTATATTGTGTGACGTTTCGTTTAATTAAGTTTATTTATTAAACGGAACGTTAGATTGTTCATAGAGAGTAGGAATGCCATTATGCAAACATCAAATAAATATCTATATTAGTATACCTATAGTTTATGTGCAGAAGTTTATACTCTAGCTTTTGATGTACCTATAGTGTATGTGCAATTTGGTTTTAGTTATAATTGTTAATATTTAATTCTCACAATAGTCTGAAAGGCAAACTCACCATTTCAATGAATAATATTTAGGTTTAGGTTAATTAATATTTATAATTTACGTTTTTTTTCGCATTAGGGTATGAAGTTTGGCTCTTTGGCTTTTAACCCGTGCCATAGAGATAAATGTAGCACCCAATATTGAGTTCTTTCAACCTTTTCACTAATTTTCACTACCATTTTTATTTAATCAGTATATGTAAGGCCCACCTATTTTATTCTTCCCTAATTTAAAGGGGCTGCCCCAAATCAGTTGGGCCTAGAGTTGGCCCATAAGGAGCCAAGGACCCTAAACCAGCTAACACACTCTCATTCTCTGCACTTTTCAGAAATCAGTTCCCTTATTCCTTCCTAGAGCAGTTGTGAACTCTCTGCTAGGGTTTGGTACCACCTTGGTCAAGCAAGCTCAACCTCATTTTCTTGCTCCACTTCACAAGTCCGTTCTTAGAGCTGTTGTGCTCCACTATTTAGAGTCGAGGCATTTTCTTGCTATTTCCAGGTAAGGGAAGCTAGGGTTTCGAGATTGGATGTGTTTTTGCTTGCTCTTTAGTTCTGTTTCATGTTTATGGTGTGTGTATGTTGCTTAATATGATATGATAGTATATTCCTTATTGTTTTGGGTGAATTTGTGTACTGGCCTGCGTGAACAGTAGAGGAGATATGATAATCTCGCCTAAGCGAGTGGAGCTCGCCTAAGCGAAAGTATCAGAAAATCTTCCTAGGTGTTGCGCGAGCTGTCGCTTAGGCGACGAGCTCCAGTCTTGAGCAAGAGGCCATCTCGCTCAGGCCAGGAGGTCTCGCCTAAGCGAGAGAACGTGACAACACCACTGCTTGAGCGAGAGAACACTCTCGCCTGAGCGAGACTTCTGCTTGAGCGAGAAGGTTGGCAAGAATGCACCGTGTTCTGTTTTCTTCTCTGTCATGGTATGTTTGCCACCTGTTTGGGTGAATTAATATGTTAAAAGCAGGGGATGAATGATTTGCATGTATGGAATTGGTTCATAAATCGAATATGATGAGTTTGGTATGGTTTTGATATGGAATATGAATGAAGGTTGGTTATAAAGTTGACATGAGATTGGTATGCGTGATAAGTACCTATTTAATTGGTGAAGCATGATTTATATGTGGTTAGGACGTAATTCCATGATAGTTTCGTGGTGGTGCCTCATTGGTTAGGACGTAATTCCCTGAGTCTCTAGGTGAGACCTCATGGTGGTTCCTCAGTTTGTTGCGTCATAATACCATGACCCTTGTTAGTGAGAGTTCATGGTTATGCCCGATCTATATAATTTAGAAGTATTCAAGGTAAGGTTGCATCCTAACACTCTAAAGAGTCAGTTAGTCTCACATAGAGCATATTGACTCTAGTGGTGAGAGTAGTAGGAGGCCTGGAACCCATTAAGGGATAACCTTGTGTGTGGGGGATGAGACATTGTAACAATTAGCTCGGTAGAGCAGCTCACATTCAACTAATTATATGTATCTGAATGAGTCGCGTTGTGAGTCTTAGTGTATTGTTTGAAAGTCGTAACATGATTGGTTGACATGTGCATCTTGGACTATGAAGTTGTATGTAACTGTATGATAAATCGTTTTCTACTCTAGCTTACCCTATTGCTTGTTTGATTGTTATGTGTGTGGTTTTCTCCTTTTGCGATGATCATCAACCTGTTAGTGTGAGCAGATGCGAGAACTCCCCGTTGTCAACAGGGAAACGGTGATTCTGCTGTGTAGCTTCTCTGGGATGGATTCCAGCTTTCATTTAGGGCTAAGGCCCATGTATTGACTTGTCTTAAGTTTTATTTGAATTACTATCAATCTCTTACTTCACCTTTTATCTGGCATCGTGGTGTGCCTTGATCCTTTCCTGTTTTCTTCTGGATATTTGTAAGGAGTAACGCTATACTTCGTGGCTTTGTTTCTCCTTTTCATCTATGTGACATTTTATTTAAATTAAGGCTATTATTTAAATGGGGTGTTACACTATGTGGATCTTTTCACTAGGGTTGGTACATTTTTTGTTTTGTTTGTGAAGATTTTTAATCAAATTTTTTACCCTATTTGGTTTTGTATACAGTTTGCGAAATCTACCAAATTGTTTGTTTATATATTGTCATTTTTTATTAAGAAATTGGGAATTTAGAGGGTTGGGAAATTGGTGATTATAGAGGATCTCAAAATTGTGATTATTGAGTGGTAACTCAGGCAGCCTACTTGCCACTATAAATAAATGGCATGAGAGGTGTTAAACTGCTCGTAAATAAAATTCTTTTTCTCTTTAGTCTTGCTGAAATTATGTTCAAGCTAGCCCAATAAGCTCATGTACCTTCTTTATTCTTATTTTCAAGATTCTCCATTTTATTTCAGTGTGTTTTGTTCTCTTTTGGGATTTCATGAATTGATTTTATTTGATGATTCTTAAAAGTTTAAATTGATAATTTTGTTTCTAGGTTTGAGAGGGTTTGGATTTATGTTTTCTTTGTCAATTATGATTAGAGATGGCAAATAAACTCGTCCCCGTGGGTATTTCCCGAACCCGTCCCCGTTTGGACGGGGAATCCCCGCATTGATTGGGTATGGGTATGGGTATGGGTATGGGGAATCCCTGACTTTTTCAATTGGGTATGGGGATGGGTATGGGGATGTACATATCCCCGCCATAATACCTGTCTCCGCCATATCTCCGTTCTCGTTTAAATTATTAAAATATTCACAATTAATTAAGTAACCCTATATATATATTATTTTTTTTCTATTTTTTTTTCTTTTAATATTAGGTTTGTCATGAAACTCATTCACATCTCCAATATATTTTTTTAACTTATCATAACCTTTATGTAATTATGTTAAAATGATGTATGTTAATTAAAATTTTTTTTATGCCTCACATTTGAATATTTCTATTATTTTTTAATATTTTTATTTATTATATATTTTCCTTTCACATGAGAATGTTTATACTCTCAATTTAAGGTAATATAAAAAAATTCTTTACTTATTATTATTATTATTATTATTATTATTATTATTATTATTAATTTTTGTTTAATTTGAAGAACTCTTTTGTTTCATTAAAATAATTTTCGTTATTTTTCAACCATTGAGTATATATGTTGATATTTGAAAAGTTTTCTTAGTTCTCTAAGGTATTTTTCATCTTAACATACCTTAATTATACATTTGATTTCCTTTGTGCGATTTCTTTCGATAGTCTCTCAAATTATTTCTAAAACACACATTCGTTAGTTTTTTAATATTTTTATTTATTGTTTATTTTCATCATGTAGAATAATATTTCGATATATTCTATTTAATTATTTTTTATTTTATAACTAATTATTGATCATACTATAATTTTTTCACTTTAAATTATGTTTGAAGTGCTTAAAATTATATTTAGGAATAATATATGATAATTCAGTTAGAAAAACATGAAATAGTGACTGATTTAGTCATTAACCCATATTAGTCACTATTTTTCGTCATGGGTGATAGTAGTTGATTTATTGTCTGAATCAGTGATTAAATTAGTGACCGATTCAATGATCGAATCGATACTTGATTTAGTGACCAATTTAATTAATAATTTATTTGTAATTTAATGACAAATTTTTTTATCACTAATGATATTTCTATTTAATTTTAACCACTTCAAACATAATTTAATAATTAGTTCTCTAAGGTATTTTTCATCTTATCATACCTTAATTATACATTTGATTTTCTTTGTGCGCTTTCTTTCAATAGTCTCTCAAATTATTTCTAAAACACACATTTGTTAGTTTTTTAATATTTTTATTTATTGTTTATTTTCATCATGTAGAATAATATTTTGATATATTCTATCTTATTATTTTTTATTTTATAACTCATTATTAATCATACCGTAATTTTTACACTTTAATTGTATAAATAACTTTTATTTACTACAATATAAAAATTTAATGTAATTGCTATGAATATTTTTTTGTCACTATCCAACATATATTGAAATTCAAAAGATACAAAATCTATGTCAAAATTTTATTATTATGTTTATTATTTGTTTTTTGTGTCATTTTGATCAAGTGATGTATTATAACTTTTATTAGTGTATAAAAAAGAGATTCATTAGAATTTAAAAAATTGAAGTAAACAAACATTTAAAATATATTTTAATTTGAATATTTGTTTTCCTTTTATATTTTTTTGAAATATTTTTTAATTTTATCAACTAAGTTTCATCAATGTTGTAGTTTGCAAATTTAATAAATGTTTTGGTTCTCATGAAATTTTATTTGGTATTCTAATCTAAAATGTAGACAATTATAATTTATTTCAAAGTATTTATTATGAAAGAAACAATCATTCTCCTAGTATTGAATATTTGATAATATTATGTTTTCTTTACCGTAATTTTTTTTCTTTTATAAAAATTAATATTGAATTAGTTAGAACACGGGTACGGGTATGGGTATGAGATTATACCCGTTACCCGGTGGGGATGGGGATAAGACAAAAGTTTGATACCCATTGGGTTTGGGTATGGGGATGGGGATGAATTTTTTCTGCGGGGATGGGTATGGGATAGCGAAACCCGTCCCCGCCCCACTCCGTTGCCATCCCTAATTATGATAATGATTTTGCAGAATTGCAGAAAAATATCTAAGCATCAAATGTGAGGGACAACAAAAGAAATAAATAAACCAATAGGGAAACAAACAAGATATATTGGCCTAAAAAGCAAAGAATGGAGTAGGAGTTACCAAATGTGCATGGTTCTGCTTTTATACCATAAGTTTGTTTAATTCAAATCTATTTCTATCTCAAGTTGTTTTAAGTTTCTATGCGTAAGGATTAGCAAGGACTAACTATGATTCAATTTATACACTGTAAATTTAAGTAGGGAAAATTTTCATGTTATATACTTCTAAACTCTATTTAAAAAGAAAAAAATACCTCTAAATGTGCATTGTATGTTGTAAGACCCGAAAAATTTAGAATAAATAGAAAACTACGGGAAAAACTAATGTCTGCATTAAGATCATTATTTTATTTGATTTAATTATTTTATTGAAATACAAAATATGGAATATAAGTGTTTTTAAGCAAATGGTGCGTATTATTTAAGGAGAAGAAATATGGATCATTGGTTGTAGTTTAGGTGTTGAATGTTAAGGTGCATAGGTTTGATCTTTCTTTAAACTAGGGAGTTCCAGTTTTCTTTTATTTTTTTCTCTTTCCTCTTTTTGGTGGGCCCCATATAAATCTCTTAATTTTCTTTATCACGATTGTTTTTATTGGTGTAGTATTTGAATCTTTTTTTTACTCTTTTTCAATCACTCGTTCTCAATTTACAAAGAGGTTGATTTATTTTATTTTGGAAATCTTAGTAACCAAAGAAGAAATATGGATAAGTGGTTGTAGTTTAGGTGTTGAATGTTAAGGTGTATAGGTTCGAGGGAGTTCCAGTTTTCTTTTATTTTTTTCTCTTTCCTCTTTTTGTGAGACCCACATAAATCTCTTAATTTTCTTTATCCCTTTCACGATTGTTTGGATTGGTGTAGTATGTAAATAATTTTTTAACTCTTTATCGATCACTCGTTCCCAATTTACAAAGAGGTTGATTTACTTTATTTTGCAAATCTTAGTAACCAAAGAAGAAATATGGATTAGTGGTTGTAGTTTAGGTGTTAAATGTTAAGGTGCATAGGTTCAATCCTTTTTAACTAAGGAGTTCCAATTTTCTTTTATTTTTTTCTTTTTCCTTTTTTAGTGGGGCCCACATAAATCTATTAATTTTCTTTATGGCATTCACGATTGTTTGGATTGGTGTAGGATGTGAATCTTTTTTTTACTCTTTATCAATCACTCGTTCACAATTTACAAAGAGGTTGATTTATTTTATTTTGCAAATCTTAGTAACCAAAAGGAAAAAGAAAAAGGGGATTTATTTCTTTGACGCGATATATTTTTAGGTTAAAAGTTAGGGTTTTAGGAAAGGATATAAAAATTCTAGGTTAATAAGTTTAGGCATTACACACTAGTGCAGAATTCCCATTTTACCTCGCCTTATATGCCTCGGTTGGCTAGGAACCGAAGCATATAATGGCGCGGTGGCATTTTTTCAATTAGAGCCAAGTTTTAGGCCTCGATTCACGAAATACCCGAAGCCAAAGAGGGGTATAGGCCCCGGTTCGCTCAAAACCGGTGCCAAACAGGGGTATAGGCCTCGATCCAGTAAGACTCAAAGCCAAAAAGTGGCTGGACGTTAGCTGTTTGGCCTCGGTCCAAGGAGACACGGTGCCAGAAGGGGGTCAATGGCTTCAGTTCCTCTAAGAACCGAAGCCATATGGTTTATTTAGGGTTCGAAATTCGCGAACCCTTCTTCTTCCCCGCGCCAGCGCCTTTGCAACTCCTTTCACTCTCTCTCTCTCCGCTGCACCCACTGCCACCACATCCTCCGGTCACCATCGACCTCCTCTGGCCAGTGCAACCACCACGCGAGCGAGCGCCCTCACGTGTCTCTCTCTGTCGCTCCCTCTCTCACGCGCTCTCTCTCTCTCCGTTGCACCCACTACCACCACACCCTCCGGCCACCGTCGACCACCTCCGGCCACCTGTGACCACCTCCGGCCAGTGCAACCACCACGCGAGCGAGCCCCCTCCATTTCGCGTCTCTCTCTGTCGCTCTCTCTCTCACGCGGTCTCTCTCGCGCGCGCTCTCTCTCTCTCTTCTGCACCCACTGCCACCACACCTCTGGCCACCGTCGACCACCTCCGGCCACCTGCGACCACTTCTCGATATTTTTCCGGCAATTGTAGTACCGCCATTCCTCCAAGGTAGGTTTCTAACTCGTTTTTGTTTCATTTTCCATTTTGTATATATTATTTTTGAATTTCGATTATTGCAAGTATTGATTTTCATTAGAATTGAAATTGTTTGGATTGTTTGTATATACTATGAGTTAGCCTTAGTTTCCCGTTTGAGATTCAATACGAAAATTATGTATTGTCCCCAAATTTCCATTTTGACGAAACTACTTATTTTTTAATTAGATAAAAGGGGATACAATACTAATAATTTAAATGTATTGAATCTTGAATTGTCCAATTGGACAGTTTAAGAAGATAAATCACTTTTTAGTAGTTTA
>Ga0214544_1010575_pt1 | contig 13459 bp, 13 predicted proteins | sample CNSS3metaG_FD_160074 | JGI IMG/M metagenome (GOLD analysis project Ga0214544, IMG submission 160074) | Root nodule microbial communities from cowpea collected in UCLA plant growth center, Los Angeles, California, USA - CNSS3 | ecosystem: Host-associated > Plants > Roots > Nodule | place: USA...
TATATATATATATATATATATATATATATATATATATTATTTTTTTTAAAATCTAGTAATAATATATTTTGAATTTTGAAATTTGATAATTTTCTTAGTCAGATATCGAAATTCGATAGCTTTATAAACATGTTTTTTCGAAATTTGTTTTGGAGGAAATTTTTGAAAAATTTGGGAGTGTTAAAGGGTGGAGGAAGAAGTGTCCCTCCATTTCACCCCATCTCTTTCCTCCTTTCTTCTCTCTTTCTCTTTGCACTTGCCCATGGGCTCGCGTACTTTTTTTTTTTTTTTTAAGAAAACAGTAACGATAATAGTACTCTGTTTAAATTCAAATAGTATATATTGTTCTGAAAAAATGTGATAAATGATGTATTGGAATTGACAATAAAATTTTACTATGTAAACTTAAATCATAAACAATTTTAATTAATATTAACTATTTGTACTGGTCTTGACATCCGGAAACTCTGTGAAGAGTATTATCTCTCAATACGATTGTAGCTATGTTAGAGATAATTATATTGATAATCGTTGTTTAAAATAAAATTAAAAATTAAAAATATTTCCTTCAACTAAAATATTCCCAAAAACTTAATAAAGCATCAAGAGTATTGTTTAAGAAATATAATTAGAAATTATTTATTTATTTATTTTATTTGTCAATAACCAAAATTTAAATGATTTGAACATGTTAATTGTTAATCACATTTTTATAGCTACTCCAACAGTGACAAGAATACTCAAGTATAGTTCAAAAACATGCGAAAGTAGCACATGAAGATGAACTTTATAGATAGAAGAAGAGTACAAGAAATACTCTAATGCATAAAAATATGTATGTTTACACATCAATCTAAGCAAAAAACAAATAAGCAGCTTCTATTTTTCCCTTTATAAGATTGAAGATAGAAATAATATGAATTGACCCTCCCTTAAATACAATCTCATTCCTGAAAAAGTCACACAAAAAATATCATTTATTCTGATTTGTGTAGTGGAGATTAGTATTTGTGGGAGTCCAAGGCCAAAATAGTTGAGAGATTGAAAGGGTTCATGTAGTTGGAGGCTCCTGAAATAATCTGCTGAACGATCAACCCGTTAGCCTTTTCCGATGGATGGAATGGGTCCCAAAATGCATGTGTGTCACGGTCTGGACATAGGTTCGACGCCACCGTGCACAATCCAACACCATTGAAGGGTCCTTGGCCGCAACACGCAACTTTTGAGGTAACAAATCCTGTATCCACAAATTCATCCCACAGAAGAATTCAAGTATTATTGAAAGTGATGTTTGGTTTGGATATAACGAATGCATTGATTACCGTATGCTTGAGGATCAGTGACGAAATCATCGTGCATGAGTTGTGTGTTGGCTGCAACGAAGACATCCGAACCAAGTTCGTTATTGAGTTGTGTGATCATTTCAACAAGCTGTGGATTGTACAAGGAAGACGCACTCTGTAGCTCCTCTGAGCATTCGCCATTTCTGCCTCCTCGCATGGCTAATTCCGCTGGAACACAACCCAGTGGACCAGTTCCTGTCACCAACACCCTTCGTGCTCCAAGTTCATACAGCCTCTGATCCAAGTCCATGCATTGTGCGTGTTTGAGTGAATGTGCAGATAACATAACACTGTACTCATTAATTACCAGATTAATGAATTATCATGGTTTTACCTGTAGAATCTTCTTGTACTCAGAGATGACATAGGTGACATAATCCGGTAAAGCGAATTGGCGGGATCTAGCAGAGTTAGGCACCAAGAAGTAGTTATTCACAAAATCGTTACCTCCACAGGTGATGAGAACTAGTGCTCCATTTACTAATTTCCTTGTTTCATCATCTCCTATAAGGGCACTCACCCTTTGTTGGTATTGTTGGAAGTATTCTAGTTGTCTTGGCATTCTGATAATGTTTACCTGCAACAATATATATAATACATAATAATCAATCGCACATGTAAAGTAATGGTTCATGCTGCTATATATATAATTCACATACAAATTGGACTCCGGTGTCAACGAGGACTCCAATGCCAGCAGAAGCAAAGTTTGCACCAACCAGCAACTTTTCCCCGTCAAGCTCAGGGCTTAAATATGGCAACGTGGGTTCGGACCCGAGTGCTTCACCTGCAAAATTTAACCACAGGTCAACAACAGTAGAAATGAAGTTGAGAATGGTGAAATAAGAATTAGAGAGGTTATGAAGCGAACTGATAAAATCAGGAATGTTGCGGCCATTGGAGAATCGTCCGGTGGGGGTGTGAGTTGGATAATCAATGCCATAAGGTGGAGCATCTGCTCTAGCTGTGGTGACTAGGTAGTTGTTGTTGCCATTATCAACAAGTGAATCTCCAAACACGAAGAAGGCTCGTGCTGCCTCTGCCTCCTGCAAATTGAAACATGTAAATGCTAGTGCCGTCACTAGACTCCAAACAACGTAAGACGTGAAAATGGGAAAGCTAGCCATGGTTTGGAATTGGAGATGAAAGTGAAGTCTAACAGGGTTAACTGTGGTTGCTGGCTAGGCTACTCTGATGCACACATATATATAGATTGATATATACATGTGTTAATTGCAGGCATGGGATTAGGTGGATCGAGGTGGTTGTGTCATCGTAAAAATGAATGAGTAAGAAGTAGGTTATGTTAGGTTAATTTTAAATGAGTCTAAATATTTGCACCTGTATATATGATGTCTCCGAAGTTTTCGGTATTAGATACATGTTCTTTATTTCTTTACCTTTTTCAACAGCCGCAAATTATAGCTTCAAACTAAAATAGGCCCTTCTAATGGAAATGGGTATCAGGAGAATAGTGAAAGTGAAATCAATCGCATTAAAGTTTCTTGACTTGTAACGCTAAACTATTGCCGTTAATTTTTTTTTTCCTCAATGCATGACTTATAAGATTAATGGCCTTTCCGGAACTTCCATTAAATGTTCATCACGTGCATTATCTACCATTAAAGACACACGAGCCTTTTACTCTCATTAAGCACACAAAGTTGAAAGCCATCGTTACAATTAGCATTCTCCACTACACACAAAAATCTTCACAATCAAAAGGAATACAACATTTTAGTTTAGGGCAAACAGCACACTTTGAACCACAAATGACACTAGCAAGGAGATCTTCATGAGATAAAACAGAACTCAGGAGAACGTAGAATATAGCTTCACAGTTCACACATATCCTGTGGTGACCAATGAAGCCATAAATCGTATCAATCAAACCCTGGAATCTATGGCCATGATGGTGCTAAGATTCATGGGGTGCATGTACTGAACCGACCCAGTCATCATCTGTTGGACAATGATTCGGTTAGCTTTCTCCGATGGGTGAAACGGATCCCAAAACGCATAAAGATCACGATTTGGACATAAGTTGGAAATGGGTGTGCAGAGTCCCACCCCATTGTACGGACCTTGACCACAACAAGCTATCTTCGATGTGACAAACCCTGTTCAACAACAACAAACAAAAACTCAGAACCCTCTTCTGAGAAACTATAGCAGTAACAGTGAACGTACCATAAGCTCGAGGGTTGTTAACAAAATCCATGTTCATTTCATACGCATTTACAGCAATGAAGACGTGAGCACCAATCTCTCGGTTGAGTCCTTTCACCATTTCAACAAGTTGTGGATTAAACAAGGAAGAAGCTCTCTGGAGCTCCACGTCGCACTCACCATTTCCACTTCTCAAGGCCAACTCTGCTGGCACACACCCCATTGGTCCCGTACCCGTTACAAGAACCCTCCTACCTCCCAAACCATACAGCCTCTGCACTTTTTACGTAAATGCATAAGATGAACAATGCAACAACAAAATCTAAGCTTCTGTTAAATATATTCATACCTTCAGAATTAGGCGATACTCTGATATGATATAGTTGACGTAGTCTGGGAGAGAAAACTGGCGAGACCTTGCTGAATATGGAACCAGGTAATAATTGTTCACAAAATCGTTCCCTCCAAGAGTGATGAGAACAAGTGCTTGGTTCACATGCCTCCAAGCTTCCTCTGCACCAATATGCGCACTTAACCTTTGCTGGTAATGCTGGAATAGCTTCAGTTGCTTGTAGATGTGAATGATGTGAAGCTGCAAGAACAATTACATAACACACTCCTTTTAGTTATATGAATAAGTAAAATTAACACAAAGTAATTGAACTCACAAACTGAAATCCGGTATCATTGAGAATTCCAATTCCCGCAGATGCAAAATTGGCACCAACTAGGAGTTTCTCTCCCATAAGTAGAGGGCTCAAATATGGCAGTGTAGGCTCCAAGCCAAGTTGCTCACCTGCAATACATGAAACCAACCTCAGCTTTCAGTCATATATGCATGCATGCAAATGGGAGATTAGGTAGAAAACTACTAGAAAAATTGAAATTAGTAACGAATAATCTTGATAATTTTTATTACAAGAACTCATACTGATTATGTCAGGGATGTTTAGGCCATTAGAGAAGCGTCCAGTGGGTCTGTGTGTTGGGAAGTCAATGCCATAGGGGGGAGCATCTGCTCGTGCAGTGGTGGCCAAGAAGTCATTGTTGCCACTGTCTACGAGTGAATCACCAAAAACGAAGAAAGCCCTCGATGATTGAGCAGAAGAAAAACTTAAAGACATAAACAAGGTTGTCGCTATTATACAAAAAGCCATGGACATGGTTATGAATGAATAGTAATTGTCGCTGACACTTGGAGGTTTGGGAAAAGGGTAATATATATAAGGTGTGATGTGAGAAGTTGATGGATGTAACGATGTGTGAAGTGATGGAGAGCACATTCATAATCATAAATGAGTTTTTCTACCACCTCTACGAAGTTAAAAAGCTACCGCCGAATGAAGAAGAGAAAGTACCTCTATTAATTGCTAGGGTTGTTTGCTTAAGCAAATGTGTGACTTTTTCCTCAGATTCCCAAACACCTCCCTCTTCGTATCAAATGAACACAAATATTGGCCCGCGCCAACCCCCACAACTACTCATTACTAAAGCGTGGTAAAAATCATGCGTCATTAAAACCACAAGAAACCTAAAGCATTTTTACCTTGGAAAATAATTTTTCGACAATAATTTTGTTGAAAAAGTTATTAAATAGAGTAATTTTTCATTTTTTAATGAAAGTTAAAAAAATAAAATAATAAAATTTTAGGATTTTTTTACCAAAATTAGTTGTTTGTCCAAATAAAACTTTGTTCAAATATCATTTCTCTTTTACTTTTACCCAGGTAATTGTATACTTACTACCACACTTGTCAAGGCCATATATCTATTTTACATTCTTTTTTATATTATACTACGTATGATAAAAGGATTACGGTGTTTTTACTTATATCTTTCTTTTGCATAAAAATAAATATTAATTTTATGATTTGATTTATCGGTGATGCTTGGATGTCCTTTAGAAAAAACTTGTTATGGTGATGAATTGAACTCACGTTCAAATATGATTTCAATGATTTTGACTGGCGTTACACTTTGGGTCAATGATCTAAAGTAGTACAACATATATGAGACTGTAACAATTGCAATTATAAGTAAAGTGCAAAATGATTATTTATTTAACTTCGTTTAACAGCTTCCGTTCCAAGAAAAAATAATTTTTTTAAAAAAGTGGTAACGTTTTTTAAATTATTTGTACAATTATATCAACTTCGACTATAGAATAATTGAAGCCTGTGTTTGTGTAGACTTCGATTCTTTAAAGAACCAAAACCTATAATGATACACCAATATTTTTAAGAATATATGCATGACTATAGGTTTCAATTTTACAAAGAACCACTTATTCTTAACCTGACAAAAAATAGGTTTCAGTTATACAAACCTATCCCTTATTGTTTGGATATTTATTTTCTCCTTTCTCGCATTTGTTTTGGTCGATTTAATATTTGTTCGCAATGAAAAGACACACAATGATGTATTTTAGTATTCATCGTACGTTCGTCAAGGTCGAGCCTTACTCTAGTGTTCACGCCTTCTTCACCCCGTACACTTAGCTTCCCATTTCTACATTTTAGTGTTCGAAGCACACTTCCATTTCTGTATTTAAATAATTTTTTTATGTCACATATAGGCTTCAATTACTTCCAAAATCAGAGTATATCTATGAAAAATATGCATCAGTTAAGACCTGAAACCTAAAACCTTCCTTTTTTTTTTACCTCTCTTGGTAAATCCACGTAATCAAATCAGTCTTTTCTAAAGGGGCATCGAAGCATTCATCTCGATTTATATTGGATACTCAATTTTTAAAATTTTGAATTTGCTCTATATGATTCTTAAAATTATTTTTCAAGTTTGATCACATATAATATAGATTAACATGGTGTAGCATTTAATAACCACTTGAGGTTTAATATGTTATTGTTGTGAGAATTACATTTAAATTTGATGTAGGGGCCTATGGGAGAAAAAAAAATAAATTACTGACAGTTGATACAGTTGGGGGTAGATTTAATGCAGCTGAAGTCAAAGTGGTGATAAAATGGCTACTATATTATGCCAAAGTTCAAAAATTATGCTCAACCAACTTTGGTGTGAAGCTAGATATGGACACTGCTTGTTGCGAAATCATTTGAAAGCTCAAACTGAACTCATGTGCGTCATGTTTAATTCATTTAAGTATTCTAATTAACTAATTCATTAATCTCAAAAGGACACTTTCGATGGGGTATAATAAAACCTACATTAATGGTTTTCAGAAAAACCGTGTCGGAAAGCCTTTGGGATGGACATGCAGGAGAAAAACCATTGAATAAATGGCAAATAAATTATATTTAAATGTAAGAAAAAATTAATTTAAATTATTTCTTTTCCAAGTAAAAATTATAATGTGCACTTAATATTTGCGAAATGAAGAAAATTTTAAAACAGTTAAAGTCATAGATTTTAAAACAGTTCAACACCGAGAACCAATCTCCTATTAACATATATTATTCAAATTTTAATTAAGTTTAATATATATACAATCGACGAGATTATATGTTTTAATATTATATTATGTATTTTTAATTATTAGATTGGTTAAAGTGAATATATAATGAAAAAAAAATTACTTATTTTCTTCTGATAACGAAATCTTTAACTTGCATTGCAGAAAACCACAAACTTTCATGGGAAAGAGCAAATATATATGATGTGTGGATGTGGGGATGTCAAAACATTATTTTTCATATGATTGCGTAACAGACAGGTCTATCAAGTCCACGACATTGTTGTTTTTTTTTTCCTTTTATATATATATATATATATATATATATATATATATATATATATTAATTCAAGTTCATTTATGCTTATAATCAATAATATCAGTGAGGTTTCGTTCTCATTTGGACCAAACTAGCAATTAGCCAAATATTCTATTTTGAACAAAGCACCATCCAACAATGTACCTAGGTTCTCTCCTCTGTGTGTGCGCCTCTAATAACAAAAAGTAATATGTCGTTAAGTTGATTGTTCTCGAGTTAGATTGCAGATCTAATTTGTTTTTTTTTTTTTTAAGCTAGTTATCTAGTGCAAGTAATAAAGATTGAATTCCAATATATGGTAGATGATGATAAAAAAATATTCATGATAATTACATTAAATTTTTATATTGTAGTAAATAAAAGTTATTTATACAATTATATCGAGAAAATTACAATATGATTGATAATGAGTTAGGAAATAAAAAATAACTAGATAAATATATCAAAAAAGCATTCTACGTGGTGAAAATAAACAACAAATAAAAATATTAAAAATTAAAAAAATATGTCTTACAAACAATTTGAGACAATTGAAAGAAATCTAAAAGAAAATGTATAATTAATGGTATGATAAGAAGAAAAATACCTTAGAGATCTAAGAAAACTTTTCAAATATCAATAAGGGTTGATTTTTGTGTCTTGTCATCAAATTCGTTGTACATAAGAAGTACATTCAATTCGATAACAAACAAAAGATTGATGAGTAAATTTAAAATAATTGTACAAAAAGTAATATGCAGTTTCATATTCATTTGTTCATTATTCCCCACTTATGGTATATATATGATTTGACATATTTTTTTCTTCAAGTCAGCCACCTAGTACAAGAAATAAGGGTTGATTTTTTAACTTATAATCAAATTCTTGGCACACAAGAAGTACATCCCATTGGATAACGATAAAAGATTGATTAGTAAATTTTTAAAAAATACTAGGAGAAGTAGAAGTAAGATGCAACTCTCCACTTATTTATTTATTGTGTCCCACTTATTTGAATATCCCGTGTCGTCTATTTTTTTTTCTTTTCCCAATTTAATTATTCAATGCAAGCAATAAGGGATGACTGTTGTGACTTGTAATCAAATTCGTGGGACATAAGAAATACATCCCACTAGATAGCAAACAATAGATTGGTTAGTTAGTTTTAAAAAATTATACAAAAATTAATATGCAATTCCTCACTCATATGTTCATTATTCCCCCTTATATTGCATATCTGATTAGACTTCTTTTATTTTTTCAAGCCAACCACCTAGTGCAAGCAATAAGGGTTAGGGTTGAACTCAAATATATGGTAGATGTTGATAAAAAAATATTCATGATAATTACATTAAATTTTTATATTGTAGTATATAAAAGTTATTTGTACAATTATATCAAGAAAATTACAATATGATTGATAATGAGTTAGAAAATAAAAAGTAATTAGATAAATATATCAAAATAGTATTCTACATGATGAAAATAAAGGACAAATAAAAACATAAAAAAATTAACAAAAGTGTGTCTTACAAACAATTTGACACAATTGAAAAAAATCGCACAAAGAAAAAGAAATGTATAATTAATAGTATGATAAAATGAAAAATAACATATAGATCTAAGAAAACTTTTGAAATATGAATAAGGGTTGATTTTTGTGACTTATTGTCAAATTCGTTGTATATTAAAAGTACATCCAATTGGATAACAAACAATAGATTGGTTAGTAAGTTTAAACAAATTGTACAAAATGTAATATGTAGTTCCTTACTCATTTGTTCATTATTCCCCACTTTTGGTACATACATGATGTGACATATTTTTCTCTTCAAGTCAGCCACCTAGTGCAAATAATGAGGGTTGATTTTTTAACTTATAATCAAATTCACGGTAATAAGAAGTACATCCCATGGGATGACAAAAAAAAGATTGATTAGTAAATTTAAAAAAAAAATACTAGGAAAAGTAATACACTGCTCCCCACTTATTTATTTGTTGTGCCCCACTTATTTGCATATCTTGTACTGCCTATTTTTTTCAAATTGAGTTATTCCATGCAAGTAATAATGGTTTGCTTTTGTGACTTGTAATCAAATTCGTGGGACATAAGAAATACATTCTACTATATAACAAAACAAAAGATTGATTAGATTAGTTAGTTTAAAAAAATTATACAAAATGTAGTATGCAGTTTCCCACTCATATGTTTATTTTTTTCCCACTTAGATTGAAGATCTGACTTGACCTTTTTTTTAAGCCACCCACCTAGTGCAAGCAATAAAGGTTGAACTCTAGTATATGGTAGATGTTGATAAAAAATATTCATGATAATTACATTAAAATTTTATATTGTATTAAATTTTTATATTGTAGTAAATAAAAGTTTTTTATACAATTATATCGAGAAAATTACAGTCTGATTGATAATGAGTTAGAAAATAAAAAATAATTAGACAAATATATAAAAAAAGTATTCTACATGGTGAATATAAACAACAAATAAAAATATTAAAAAATGTGTGTCTTACAAACAATTTGAGACAATTGAAAGAAATCGCAAAAAGAAAAAGAAATGTATAATTAATGGTATTATAAGATAAAAAGTACCTTAGAAATTTAAGAAAACTTTTTAAATATCAACCAGGGTTGATTTTTGTGACTTTTTAAATTAGGTGTACATAAGAAGTACATCCAAATCGATAACAAACAAAAGATTGATTAGTAAGTTTAAAAAAATGGTACAAAATGTAATATACAGTTCCCTACTCATTTGTTCATTATTTCCCACTTATGGTACATATATGATTTGACATGTTTTTTTCTTCAAACCAGTCACCTAGTACAAGCAATAAGGGTTGATTTTTTAACTTATAATCAAATTCGTGGTACCCAAGAAGTACATCCTATTGGATGACAAAAAAAGATTGATTAGTAAATTTAAAAAAATACTACTAGAAGTACATCTCATCCGCACTTATTTATTTATTGTGTCCCACTTATTTACATATCTCGCCTATTTTTGTTATTTGCATAAGGTTTGATTTTTATGACTGTAATCAAATTTCAAATTCGTGGGACACATAAGAATGATAAGTGTCACCTTCATTAGGTGATATTGCATGTGGTAGTAAAAATAACTAAACAAATTTAACCAAAACTGTCACCTTCAACTATTTAAAATCAGCCTTAAAATTTTAAGATGATATTATTTTTAAATATCTCATTTTGAGTTACGTTTTATGAACTTCTAATGTAAAAAACTTATGTTGATATAATTATTAAATAACTATTTTGAAATTAACAATTTTATCACGTGTAAAATGCTTTTGGAGGATGATTATTCTTTACTTATATATTATACTTTTTATTAAATAAAGTCATTCATTTATTAAAAGAAACTGGGATGATACTTTGATATGGTTGAATGAAGAAGAAGCATATACAATAAGGTCTAGAATATAATACACTACAAGGGATTATAGGTGAAAAAATTAATAGTGTTTTTAAATCTCTTTGGTGCTTAAATGTATTTCTAAAGACACAAATACTAGGATGGAGGATAATGCTGGATAAGGTGTCAATTAAGACAAAATTAGTAAGTAAAGACATACATTTAGGTAATACCTTATGCGAGTTGTGTGCAGAAAGTTAGGAGAGTGTCAAATATATCTTCTTTGACTGTAAAATAACCAAAACAGTGTGAGAGATATGTGATCGGTGGCTTAGTGTGAATACAGTGTATCATAACAAGTCATGTGTCAATTTCCAACACTTTTATCTTATGCAACTAAATGGAAAACAAAATAGAAGTTGGAAAGGAATGTGACCGACTATTATCTGGGAAATCTGGAAGCATAAAAACAAGGTAATTTTAAAGAAAAGGAAAGTAGAGCTAGAAGAAATCTTTTGTATGGCACAAGTGAGTGCATGAGCTTGGATGAAACATAAATTACCAAATGTAACATTTTCATATAGTGGTTGATATCAATGTCCAATTCATTGCTTAAAATCATTGTGATTATTATTATTGAAGGACAAACACACACTTAGTTTGAAAGTAGGGAAGTGAAAGTTTATTTTGTAGAAAAGTAGTGTTAGGAAAAAGGGTTGGAGAATATATGTTCTTTTTTTTTTCAGGGGATGAGAATGTTATGGAGTACAACCGCTCTATTTATTTGGAATAGACAATAGGGCGATACAACTTCTCTACTGCAGGAATGGAATTGGGTGACACAAGTATATATAGGGATGGGAGACAAAGTTGCAACAGGTTAAGCAAGGATAGACAATCACCAGAAAAATGTCATTAGGCCCATTATGTTAGTATAACATCACATTGGGAACATATCTCCACGTGACTCTCTAACCTTTGAATTAGTATGAAGTGGCAAGGTCTAGAAAATTATTTTGATACTAGATACGCCTATCATTTTACAACTTCTTTGCAACTATAAATTGTTGTAATACTAGACTAACCTATTAGTCTTTTCCTCAAGACTGCATAAGCACTTCTAAAAAATGTGTAGACCTTTAATTGTTTTTATATAAAAGGGTTAGAATTCTCATTTTACTATTAAGTATGATGTTGTTTTTACGAGTTTTGCTTTTATTTAACTGTTATTTCAATATTTTAAATTGACATTAATAAATTATGTATATTTTTAGATTTATCTAATCTTTTATTAGCTTATACATATTTATTTTGATGAAAAAAATAAAAAAAATATAAACATTTTTTTAAAATAGAGAAAGGATACTATGTCTTTTAATTTCTCTATAAGAACTTAAAAGAAAGTGAGGAAGTATTGATAATAAGGTTAGAAATTTCATCACAACATGTGAAAAAGAGGAATTGAGATAAAAGAATAAAATAAATATTGAAGGGATAAATATACAAATAAATAGTGAATGCAAAAGAGTCCTAAAATAAAAATATAGATAAAAAAGAAATTATAACAATATCATAAATAAAATATTTTAGAAATTTTACATAAAATTTAATATTATTAATATAATATAATTTTCTAATCATAAGATTTAAAATATAATACAATATAAATGAGTACTTGTATTGTACTATAAGTATAAGGACTTTGAAAATGAAATTGGTGACTTATTCTAAAAATGTGATCACAAGGACAAGGAGGTTTTTATTCCAGCTCCTACCGTCAAACATTAATATTACTCACGTTTTTTTTTTAGAGTTTTAAAATATATAAAATTTTCTTTCAACGTCAATTTAAGGATTTCCAAACACAAATTAGACCTATATCGCAGGCCTCGAGGACCTAAAAGTCCGCTCAAATTCTTGGGCTTGCAGAAAGCCCAAGCCCAACTTACCGTCAAGTGCTTTTGGTAAACTGACTTCATTTTCAACCAAATTAAAAAAAAAAAATCAGATCCAAAATGAAAGAAAGAAGAAAAGAAGACTGAAAGTATTAAAAATTAAATTTTGAGCTTATTTCAATCTCACAAAGTCGGTGACTTTTGTATATTAAAGAATAGACATTTCAAACGTCTCAAACAGCTCTTAACATAACAGGTGATATAATAAGTTTACCAAAAAATAATATTAATTTAATTGAACTCCACAAAAATTAATTTATAAGTTTTATATTGTACTATTAGAAAGTAGAATAAAAAATTGCATGTATGAAATGTATTCACTAATAAAACAAATATATATAACGTCATTCAGTTAACATCTGTCGAAGAGAAGATAAACGTAAAAAATATCGATGAAATGATTTATTTACGACGTTGTTGGTGAAACCTTAAAACTGATTTGACTTAAACTTGAATGAAAAGAAAAAGATGAGTGAAGTATTTACGTATTGTGTAGGAATTGAAGAAATTTGTTGGTAGATGAGTATCATGATTTGCTTCCCTTCCCCGTTAATGTATATGAGTGATGGTTGGTGTTGTGTTGTTTTGTGAGATGAAAACAGTTTATGCGAACAGAAAGAGCCATATTTGAAAGCATTTGAGTATTACATTACACATTACCCATCACCATTAATTAATTCCAATATTAATCACTACATTAATTTGGACATTTGCCATATTAATGGGGAATTTAGTCAACATTATAGCGTACCAAATAGTTAAGAGGATGACTAAAAAGGTATTGCCAAGTTCAAAGATTCCTTATTAATGATTTCTTAACTTAAGCCACACTTCTTCCAAAAAAAACCTTAAGTCACACTCCTTATT
>Ga0214544_1010578_pt1 | contig 13456 bp, 16 predicted proteins | sample CNSS3metaG_FD_160074 | JGI IMG/M metagenome (GOLD analysis project Ga0214544, IMG submission 160074) | Root nodule microbial communities from cowpea collected in UCLA plant growth center, Los Angeles, California, USA - CNSS3 | ecosystem: Host-associated > Plants > Roots > Nodule | place: USA...
GCCACGTCACTCTGTCACTGTCACGTGGCACGATGACAGCTTGACACGTGACAATTTTTTGATTTTTTTAAAAAAATTAAAAAAAAAATAAAAAATAAAAAAAAATAATAAAATTCAAAAAATCGAGGAACTGACACGTGACACTCCCTCGGCGTCATGACTTAACGAAAAAGGCAAACGTTAGACGTTTTAACAAAAAAATGGACCAATTTGAGACTTTTAAAAATTTGGATACCATTTTGAGATTTTGACTCCAAAATGGGGATCAAAGGCATAATTAAACCTTAATTTTTTATACATGATTTATATTAGCATCAGTTTAGCCGTTATTTTATATTTATCTATAATATAATTTTTTAAATAATATGATATGCAACATTGGCGTAGATTTTTTTTGTGTTAGAAATTTTAAACTAATATATCATATAGTCTCAGAAAGGCCAACCCCCGTTGATGATTATAAAAAGATTAATGTTTGCTTTGTTTACTACTTGGAACCAACCAATCTGATTCAAGAAATATATATTTCAAATTGCAAAGACCAAAATACAACTCATAATGAACTCATATCAAGTAGATTTATATCTACTACAAAATCACATTTTCGAAATCCATTAAACTACTAAAATAATTTAAGTAACTACTAATTCAAGTTTTGTCTGAAATTGGAATAAAAGTGTAATTTTAACAATATAGTGACAAATAAATTGAAAAAATGTAAAAAAAATAAAAATAATTAGAACAAATACAATAAACACATGTATCACAACCGAAATCGTGACGGGATGACGAACCAAAAAATAAAAATTTGTAAAAAGGAGGTTTGGAGTCGCCACCATAGTTATTATAGGAAACTATGGAAAACCATCAAAAAGAGCAAGGTCTACGAAAACAGAGTTTGGGAGTACGGGAGTTAATTATGCGTAGGGAAGGTATTAGCACCCTACAACGCCCATCCTAAGACGGTACCTTTAATTAAAATACAAATTGATGTGGTCTCCTTTAAATGTTCATTTTACAAAAATAAAAAATAAAAAAAAATAAAAAAATAAAGATGACAAAGAAAAACAAAGGAAACAAAAAAGATATTTTGTTTTTTGGGCCCGACAAGGATTACTCCATACTCTTACGTATCTCCATTCATAATGAATAATCAGGGTCACGTAGTTCTTTATGAAAAAACTTTTTGAAAAAAAAAATTGTTCGAAGATGTTGATATCATTTTTTTCAATATTTGAAAATTTTGTATTTTTTTAGTAATCTTATAAAAAGCGAATGTATTAAGTACTAAGACGACACGAGCGGTCATACGAGCACTTATACGTTTTAAAAGTTAAAAGGGTATTTAAATTATTTATTTATCATTATTTTCTTTAAAGAAAAACTTTCGAAATAAGATATGATACCCAAAAAAACGTTACTATTATATATCCAATTTATGAAAAAAAAAAAAAAAAAAAAAAATAAATATAAAAAAATAAAAAAAAAAATTTTTATATATATATATATATATATATATATATATATATATATATATATAATTATTTATTTATTCTTTGTAAAATGTTAAATAACAAGTTTTTTAAAAAAAATTTAATATGAAAAGCATGACACAACATATTCATAAAATGTTAAAACATGAGATCTCTCATTTATTCGTAACTAATGAACCCCAAAATGCATGACAGTAGTGTTCTTTCCATATCAAAAAGAAATAGTGAAAACATCAAATTTAACCAAGATCATAACCAAAACTCAAGAAAAATTGCATAACACAACAAAAATTAATTTTTGTGAACCTGAACAGGAGATCGAATCTACAATAGTTGCGTTGGAATACCAAGAAGCACGTGGGGGTGGCGATCGAAGGTGAGTGGGTTTTTTATATGCAAGGGTTAAAAGAAAATGTGTGCTTAGGGTGAGAGAGGTCTCTAGAATTTCAAGAGAGAAAAATCTTTTTTTTTTTCTGATGGGTTTATATACACAACATTATAAATCTAATGTATTCTCGTAATAAAAGTCTATCTTAATTACAACGAATTTTAACAGTCAAGAACTGGTTTTAATATTATCACATTATGGGAATCAAATCATAGAAAAAAAATAGGGCATAAAATCAAAGGTGATCAGGAAAACAAAAATCTAATTAGTAAAAAGATATTCTTGAGAAACATATTATTATTTTCCTCATCTGAAGAATGATGTGTCATAAAATCAGAGCACAAAATCAAACGTGATCAGGATATATTAATTATAATTACAAAAAAAGATATTCTTGAGAAACAAATTACTATTTTCCTCATCTGAAAAAGGATGTATCATAAAAATCGGAGCACAAAATCAGAGTAAATGATTCTAAATATTAGAATATATCCTGTTTCTAATTATTAGACTAACTTCTTAATACAAAGTATTTTGGGCTAAAATAGAAACAAAGTCTCAAAAGAAAATACATAAAAGATTAAAACAGTCTTTTTTTTTTTATTTATTTATTTATTATTATTATTATTATCCTATTATTATTATTTAGACAAAGAAAAAATCAAAAATAAAACTTATTTATTTTTTTATTATTTTTTATTATTTTTTTATTTTTTTAAAAAATAAATTATTATTATTTATTCTATTATTTATTTAGTTGGACGAAATCAAGCATTAACAACGTGTAAATTAAAAATAATTGCTCTTACATTCAATGTGAACTTCAAGAAAGGGACAAGTAATCCACTTATGCGACATAGTGAGAGTAAATCTGACCTTTACCTATTGAAGTGTCTTGAACATGTCGCTCTATATTATCACGGTGATTTGTTGTCGCATCAATCTCAATGTTTTCTTCCCTTCGTGTGTATTTTTAAATTGTCACATCATATTTTTTAATTTCCATAAAATTCTTTTCATTTACTTTACTTTTACGCTAACCTTGAATTCTCAATTTCTCTATTTTGTTTCTTACTTTTCTTCAATAAATATCAGAAAATAATTACTAGATTCTCTAATTTGAATTTTAAAAGGCATGAACAAATGCTATAAAGTTAATGGCTCATCCTCCGAACCAATTTTAGTTAAAGGTTGCCATCTGAATATGCTAATGGTTTGCTGTCATGGATGGTTATATCTGTTCACCTATTTCATATTTCATACATCACTTCCATTTGCTCTAATTTGTCTGCTTCTTCTAAAAAACCAAACACTTATCTTAATCGAGGAGAGTGTTTCTGAAGAAGGCAGTACTTATCGCAGTATTTGATCCATATTTCTCCAAGAAGAAAATATATATCCATAAGCCAAATCTGTATGATAAAGTAACACAGAAGTTTGAACTGACTTGGTTGTGGGAACAATCATTCTACTTTTTCCTACACTTTTACATTAATCCTTTAATGAGCCTGCAACAACCAAAATAATATACTAGATACTACTCCAATAACTGTCTTTTGCAAACCTCTAAGTATTTATACTCTGTTGGTTAACAACAAATTTCAATTTCAAGTCAATTATCGACTAACATACTTCAAATTTAATCGATAGACTTAAATTCGGATGGAGGGGAGATGCAGAACTAGCAGACTTAAAAACATAGATTGAAGTATGTTAGAAAATTGAACAGATGTAAAATTTAAGTCAGTTTCTCTATGAACAGATTTAAAACATAAATTTAAATATCTTATCAGACTAACAAATTTAAAATAGTGTCTTTTATTTACAAAAATATCATCATACATTTTTTAAATCTATTTCCTTATAGACAGACTTAAATTGACAGATTTAAAAACCTATTTTTGCACCAGTGACCGGAGAATGTTGCGTGGTGGGTTCAGATGAATAAGATTAACAAGATCTTTGATTTAGATGAATAATTACATATGGACAATAAAAGTAATTGAACACAAAAAAAACACAAGTTAAAGACAGTAGTGTGACTGGGAATGGTTTGAGGATGTTACTTACGGCGGTGTAGATATAGATTTAGAAGGTACACCATCCAATTTGATTTCATCAAACTGTTTTTCTTGGAATAGGTTTTTATAAAATACATTGAATTCTTCTTTAACAACTTTAGGTTTCCCTGTCCATTCCCTGTCAATTTCTTCCTGACCATTAATTTCATTTTTTATTCGCCAATTTATAATAGAGTGAAATGTTTTTGAATTAGAATCACCTAGTGACTAACATTTCACTCTTGCTTTTTGTTTGTTTAAACTTTCTTGATGTAGATTTACTTTACTCAGCTCACAAATAATTCTTTTCTCTTAATCTTACACTCTTCATCCAAGAATTCGGAAATTGATTACGTGTAGAAAAGTTATTACTATTAGCAACTTAAATGTCCATCCGAAACCGGTTTCCTTTAATTAATGCAAAATAATGTAATTTTTAAAATATTTGTTTTCCTCCAAAAAAATTAAACAAAACAAGAAAATATGAAATAATAAAAAAAATTGAAATTTTATTTGGATCCGATAAAAATTGACATTTTTCTTACTTATTCTCGTTCAAAATGAGAAATCAGGTCATGTCGTTCTTTAAAAAATTATTTGCAAAAATAATTTAATTTTGTTTTTAGCATGATGACAAAACTTAGCATTGCTCTTACATATTTTTATTCTCGATAAAAAATCAAAGATGATATTCCTGCGAAAACAGAAAACAAATAAGAGAAGTCAAACACAAATATCACCTTACCTCAATCCACAATCTCTCGAGTTGGCTCCTCCTCGGCTTGCGTATGTCATCTACTGGTATGCACGGCTTGGACTCATGAGTGCGGAGAGGGCCCCGACGATCAAGTCAGCCAAAAAATTTTTAGAAAGTCAAATCTCTTGATTAAAGATTAATGAATGTGTACCTTTAATTACTAGGGGTCCATACGTATTTATATAGTTATTAATTATGTTTGGCCTTGTCGTGGGCTGGGCCATTGCTTGGGTCGTAGATGGGCCTAGGCCTGGCCCAGACCCTTAGTTAATGATTGTTGGTACTAGGGGCCTTATCTGTCATATTCTAAGTATGGAATGGTCAACAGATGTCGTCTTGTCCTCTAAAGTAGGTGGCCTAGGCCACTTATGCTTGTCTGTTTATTCGTTTGATAACTGCTTGCGGGGCTATACGTAGGCGGGTTTAGCCATGCATTTCTAGCAGTCCGCCTAGGTGCAGTACACTAGTCCCCCAACCTTTGTCGGTGGAGGTATAGCGGCAAAGGGTGAGAAGTGTGAATAGTATCATCCGTCCGCCTAGGTGCAGTATACCAGTCCCCCAGCCTTTGTTGATGGAGGTATAGCGACAAAGGGTGAGAAGTGAGAATAGTATCATTCGTCCGCCTAGGTGCAGTACACTAGTCCCCCAGCCTATAAGTGTGATGAACAGTGTTAAGGCTAAAGTTTTAATAGGTGAAGGTAGGTGAAAGGGTGGTAGATGTCAAAGGTCTAATCATGAGGTGCCATCGTTTGGAGTGTTGTGACGTTTCACAATTCGTTGTGACGCTTCGTCTAATCATTGTTTCTGGCAGGAAGAGTTGAAACGTTTGAGATGTTGGTTATAAATACAAACACGGGGTAGAAAATTTTTTACTGTGGTTCATTTGCAAGAAATTAGGGGGAGCTATCGGTCTGCGTAAGTCCAAAAGCAGGAGCCCAGTCCATAAGCTAAGCAGCGAAACCATCACCTCCCTGTTGACCCTGGGTGTTCCTCGCATCTACTCACATCAACAAGTTGATGATCATCGCAAAAGAGAGAGAGACACACAGATGGAACACACAACAAACAAAACAGAAGGGTAAGCTAGAGCCAAAAGTAGTTTTATCATGCAATCAGATATACTTTCCCAGTCAAATATGCACACATCATCCAAGCATGTTATGACTTTCAAAGCAATACACTAAGACTCGACTCGACTCATCCGGATATGTATAATTAGGTCTAATTCAGCAAATGCTTGCACTTGTGGTAGATATCTCTGCTCACCCCCGAGCTAAGTGTTACAAGTGTTACAATATAACCCAGGAAGGCCCTTAAGACCTATTGAACGCGGGGGCTTCCATTTTACTAAGTCTTTAAGAGCGGTCTGATCCGTTTACTTCTCAACTTGTCGGATGTCGTCCTTGATCGCACGCTGTCCTAGGTTGGCCGTTTTGTTGTTACTTTAGCCTTCGTTCAGTTATGAGTTTGAGTCCATGCCGGCCCAAGTCGTGTACTTGGGTTGTTTCCGACATATATGTGAGGGTTGTCATTTATATGGTTAAGTTGACCAGGTCCGGTACACCAGTCCCCCAGCCTTTGCCGATACGATGTGTCAGTGAAGGATGATATGTATTGATATGCTAGTCGAGATCGGCTAGGTGTGATACACCAGTCCCCCAGCCTTTAAGTGTGATAAAAAGTGTTAAGGCTAGAAGAGGTTTGTGGCAGGTGAAAAGGTTTGTGGCAGTTGAAAAGGTTTGTGGCAGGTGAAAGGGCGTCAGAAGGCTGACTTAGGGAGGTTTGACGCCACCATTTTGGTACTTTGTGATGATTGAAAAGAGTTATGTTTTTGGCGAGAAAGGGTTATGACGCTTGAAATTCGTGTGTATAAATGAAGATGATGTTGCATTTCATTCACTCTTTTTCATTTGCAAAAAATTCGTTCGCGTGCGTTTAGAGCTGTCTGATATCTTCTCTTCCTCCTCCATCATCTTTTCTAAAGAAATCAGGTATGTCTAGTAGTAGCAATATGTTTTCGTTGTCAGACTCGGGTAGTGAGCGGTCTAGGGATAGCGGGAGTAGTCGAGATGATAGTAGCGATAGGGAAGGAGTGGGTAGTGTAGGGAGAATTCCAGTGGAGGGGGTGGTTGAAATTAGGGAAGATTCGCCCGAGGAGCTGGCTGAGAGTAATTGGCCGGCGAAGACCAGATATGAATGGGTAGCGGCAGATGTGCGGACTCAGTGGTCGTTGTTCTGATGGTCACGTTTGCTAAAATCGTGGTTGAATTGTATGCCTATTTTCGAAAAGGGTGCACGAAGGGACATAATTGCTCCAAAGCGGGTTACTGCTGTTGAATGCGCGTGCCATGGCCGAGAAGGAGCAGCCGAAGAATTCTTCTATATGTATATGTGTCACTTCTCACAATTGCACATCTGCCTACCTTTTGACGAATTCACTATGGGAGTGCTGCGATTGTTGAATGTTGCCCCTACTCAGCTTCATCCAAACAACTGGGCGTACTTGCAAGCTTTCAGATTACTGTGCATGGCGTTGTACTTGGAACCGTCTCCCCGAGCGTTCCTATACTTTTTTGTCACAAGGCCGAAGAGTCCGATAACATGGTTATCGTTAATCAGCCGGCCTGGTCTCAACAAATTGGAGGCCTTCACTCAATCGTTCAAGCATTTCAAAGATGGGTTCTTCAAAGTTGTAGTAAAGCCGGCTGGTCGGTCGCATTTCTATACCGCTGATGGTAATACTAAGTTTCCGTTCTTCTGGACCGGCAACCCTTGGAGATATAAGGTGATTTCGAGGGAAGATCTGTCGGTGGGTGAGAAGGAGTTGGTGGATACTTTGATGCAATTTAGCGATAAGATGCCTACTAAGGGCTTAGTTAGGGTGTATAATTCAGTTCACCCTATTATAGATATTGAAGGTATTTTTTTGTAACTTTGAGCATTGTTATTGGTTGGAGTATTTTGACGATTTGTGTGTTGTGTACTTCAGGGCATATGGCGCAACTTGGCAAGAAAAACTTGACACTTTTCCAAGCCTTTCGTAAGGAGAAGGCGGTGAAGGCTAAAGTTGTCGGGAACACTGTGGTTCCCAACTTGCAGGATTCGCTAGTAGACATCCACGTGCATGGAGGTACAAAAAGGAAAGTGGAGTTGCCTATTAGGGCGGGCAAGGGCAAGGACGTGAAGAAAATGCGAGCTGCCGTGATGGGGCCAGGCTCGACCAGTGGGGTGAAGGGGCCGGAAGCTGGGTTGATTGAGCTTCCGGAAACTACTGTGAGGAAAGACATTGAGATTAATGTGTCGGAATCGTTGATAAATTCAATTGACAATATGGAGCCAAGAGCTTTGGTGAAGGCCATGGTTGAATTTAGCAGCAAGACCTTGTTGCTTAGTCGGCGTGTGGGTTCTTTATACGAACGAGAGTTGAAAGAAGGAAATCGAACCAAGGTGGAGGAGTTGCAGGAGAAAGTTGATAAGCATGATGAAGAGAAGGAAGCTTGGAAAAAGGAGAAGGAGGAGTGGGAATTGGAAAGGAAGAGGCTTGCTACGTGGAGGGTACGATGCCTTGATTCTGAGGAAAAGTTGAAGGGTCGAATTGCAGAGCTTGAGGCTGACTATGATGATATCAAGGAAAAGCATGATGGGCTGGAGGGTGAACTGGAGGACTTGAAGAGCTGCATAATACAAGAACATATCAATGGCTTTTAGAACGGTGTTCGACAAACATCATTTTTTTATGAGAATGTTGATGCTAATGATGTTAGGTTTGATGTGAATAAGGATGTTGTCGATGGTGTGCTTATAGATGAGGAGAAATCTAGCCTAGAAGGAAATGGGGAAAAGGAGGCGGTTGACGCTGATGTTGGTGGTAACGAGGTGGTGGCGGAAGACGTCGAGCAAAATGCAGCTTAGGATTTTTAATTTAATACTTCCAATTTGGTTTAATGATTCTAAGTCTGTAATAACTCGTACATTGCTCTATTTTGCTATTTGATATGAATGTCGATTACTTGCGGTTTAATTGCTCTTTATATTTGTGTATGTATGGAATGTTTGCGTATGCTATTGTATGTTAAGGGTGTTCGACCCAGGCCGCTTACTTGTGGTAAGGGTGGAGAACTTAAACAAATTAACATGAAGTTAAGGGTGTTCGACCCAGGCCGCCTACTTGTGGTAAGGGTGGGGAACTTAAACAAATTAACATGAAGTTAAGGTGTTCGACCCAGGCCGCTTACTTGTGGTAAAGGTGGGGAACTTAAACGAATTAACATGAAGTTAAGGGTGTTCGACCCAGGCCGCTTACTTGTGGTAAGGGTGAAGAACTTAAACGAATCCACATGAAGTTAGGGCGTTCGACCCAGGCCACTTACTTGTGGTAAGGGTGGGGAACTTAAGCGAATTAACATGAAGTTAAGGTGTTCGACCCAGGACGCTTACTTGTGGTAAGGGCGGGGAACTTAAACGAATTAACATGAAGTTAAGGGTGTTCGACCTAGGCCGCTTACTTGTGGTAACGGTGAGGAACTTAAACGAATCCACATGAAGTTAGGGGTGTTCGACCCAGGCCGCTTACTTGTGGTAAGGGTGGGGAACTTAAACGAATGAACATGAAGTTAAGGGTGTTCGACCTAGGCCGCTTACTTGTGGTAAGGGTGGGGAACTTAAACGAATCCACATGAAGTTAGGGTGTTCGACCCAGGCCGCTTACTTGTGGTAAGGGTGGGGAACTTAAACGAATTAACATGAAGTTAAGGTGTTCGACCTAGGCCGCTTACTTGTGGTAAAGGTGGGGAACTTAAACGAATATGAGAGTAATAACGTAGGAAAGTTGTATAGTTGAGAACCCTTTGTTTTATTTATTGAATATGGGGTGCCTCGTTAAAACCTCCCTGGCCAAAACCCTCCTTAGGGAAAAAAGACCAGGTGAGGAAAAAGAGTACACCCAGGGTTACAAGTATTGGTCCAACTACAATATACATTCAGCTAAAGTAGAATTTGAGGTGCGATACATTCCAAGTGTTGGGAATCTCTTTCCCAGATAAGTGTTCCAGGCGATAAGCTCCTCCTCCTACGTCTTCGCGTATGCGGTATGGGCTGTCCCATTTGGCGGAGAACTTGCCATCCTTCTTTCTAGCACTGTTGGCCATTCTCCATACTAAGTCCCCGATGGCGAATGATCGTGGACATAGGTTTGCATTATACTTTCTGGCAGCTCTTCGTTTGACAGCTAAGTTTCGTATCTGAGCTTTCTCTCTGAGTTCTGGTAGGAGGTCGAGGTGAGTGGCCATGTTTTGATGGTTGTGGGTTGGGTCGTATAGTTCTCGGCGCAGGGATGGTTCGCCAATTTCAACTGGTATCATGGCTTCTACGCCGTAAACTAGGCTGAAAGGGGATTCGTTTGTTGGTGATTGAGGGGTGCACCTGTAAGCCCATAGCACTTCTACTAACTCTTCGGGCCATCGGCCTGTGGCGCTTTCTAATCGTTTTGCAGTTCCATTAGGATAACCTTGTTGGCCGCCTCTGCTTGTCCATTAGTTTGTGGGTGTTCCACAGAACTTGTGATGTGTTTTATGTCCAGGCCAGTGTAGAATTTGGCTAGCTCCTTATCTATAAATTGTCGGCCATTGTCGGTAATGATGGTGTGTGGGATACCATATCTGCATACAATGTCCTTCCAAACAAACTATTGAACCTGCTGGGCCGTGATAGTGGTTAAAGGTTTGGCTTCTATCCATTTGGTGAAGTAGTCGACGGCTACAATCAAAAATTTCACTTGTCCCTTGCTAGGTGAGAAGGGACCAAGGATATCTATTCCCCATTTTGCGAAGGGCCATGGGGATATTATGTGATGAAGTTGTTCCTGCTTCTGGTGTATGAGGTTGTCATGTTTTTGGCATAGTTTGCACTTTCTGACATAGTCCTGGCAGTCTGCTTCTATGGTCGGCCAGAAGTATCCGGCTTTAAGTACTCTAGTGGCCATGGTACGTGCACCGAAATGGTAGCCGCAAATGCCTTCGTGTAGTTCTTTAATGATATATTGTGCTTGCTCTGCCGTGACACATTTGAGGAGGGGTTGGCCGTACTCGCATTTGTAAAGGTCATCGCCTATCAAGGTATACCTGGCGGCCTTAGCCAGCCAAGTTTTGTCCGCATCTTGTGGGGGGTTGCCGGTTTTTAGGTATTGTATATAGGGGGTGGTCCAATTATGATTTTGGGGAGGAGCGATGCTGTCCGTTGGGGCGTGCGTTAGGTTTTGACAAGTATGTGTTATGGAGGGTGTAGATAGTGTTTGCTGCAAAAGGGATCGGTGTCGGCCTTTTAATTTGGTGCTGGCTAATTTAGAGAGGATGTCGGCTCTGATGTTGTCGGTTCTTGGGATGTGTTCGATGCGGACTCGCTCGAAAGCGGATTGAATGGATGTTCGGACGAGATGGTAATACTGTAGAAGGATGGGGTCTTTAATCTGGAATTCGTCATTTAGGTGTCCTACAGTGAGTTTGGAGTCGGTTTTGCATGTTAGCGTCTTGACACCTACTTCGCGGGCAAGGGTAAGACCGGCGAGGATAGCTTCGTATTCGGCTTGGTTGTTTGACGTTTTGAAGGCAAAGTGAAGGGATTTTTCGATGAGGATGTTGTTGGGTCCTTCTAACACAATGCCAGCACCGACACCTTTTGGGTTTGAGGAACCATCTACGTGAAGTGTCCATTGGTCCTCTATGGGGGTGTGTTGGAGGTCGTTTATAAAATCTAAGAGACATTGAGCTTTGATGGGGCCATGGGGTTCGTAGCGAATGTTGAATTCTGACAGCTCGATGGCCTAAGATGACATCCGTCCGGTTAGGTCTGGTTTTTGCAAAATTTTTTGGATTGGGTAGTCAGTTTTGACAGTGATGTTGTGGTTTTGGAAGTATGGGCGTAAGCGGCGAGCTGTGTGGACTAAAGATAAGGCCAATTTCTCTACCATTTGATATCTGGTTTCGGGATCCTGCAGCGTCCTGCTAACGAAGTAGACAAGATGTTGCGTGCCTTCTATTTCTTGGACAAGCGCGGCGCTAACGGTGTAGTCGGTGGCTGTGATGTATACGAGTAGGGGTTGGTGGGTGTCTGGCTTGTGGAGGATAGGTGGTGAGGTGAGGGTGGTTTTCAGTTTTTGAAAGATTTGTTCACAATCATCAGTCTACGTGAATCGGGTGGATTTCTTTAAGAGTTGGACTATGGGTTGGGTTTGTTCGGCCAGTTTGGGTAGGAAGCGAGAAATGGCTATGAGGCGGCCTATGAGCCGTTGGACCTCCTTGATGGTAGCAGGGCTGCGCATCTCGATGATGGCCTTGCATTTTTTGGGATTAGCTTTTATGCCGCGCTGGGTTAACATGAAACCAAGGAATTTATCCCGGTCGACGCCGAATACACACTTGTCTGGGTTGAGGTGAAGGTTGTATTGGTGTAGCGCAGAGAAGACTGCTGATAGGTCCTCAACATGTTGGTGGTGACTTGGAGACTTGACAACCATGTCGTCAACATATACTTCGACACATTGTCTCATTAGGTGACTGAAAACCTTGTCCATCAGCCGTTGATTGGTTGCTCCAGCGTTTTTGAGACCAAAAGGCATTACTCTATAGAAGTAGTTGGCATCGTCCGTGATGAAGGCGGTTTTGTGCATGTCAGATACGGCCATGGGGATTTGGTTGTACCCGAAATATGCATCCAAAAAACTAAGCACCTTATTCCCTGCCGCACCGTCAACGAGTCGATCAATGTTGAGTAAGGGGTAGGCATCGCGAGGGCAAGCCTTGTTTAAATCTATGTAGTCTACACACATCCGCGATTTGCCATTGACTTTCTTCACCAAGACTACGTTAGAAAGCCAAGTGGTGTATTGAGCTTCTTCTATGAATCATGCGTTCAGTAACTTGTCAGCTTCAACCTTAGCTGCTAGCCGGCGTTCTTCGCTAAGTTTGCATTTTTTTTTGGGATACGTAGCGGGCTTTTTTATAGATGGATAGTTTGTGGGATGCCACTAGAGGGTCCACCCTAGGGAGATCGACGGTTGACCAGGCGAAAAGGTCTGTGTTGTTGGTGAGGATGGGTGTGATGATGGCACGTTCGTCAGAGTTCAAACTGGTGCCTAGGTTGATAGAGTGACCGTTGGGAAGCTCTAGAGGGGAGGTCTCCTCAACTGGTTCGAGACGAACATCCCAGCCTACTCTAGGGTCCATATCTTCGCTTGATAGGGCGATGCCGGAGCTAGGAGGTCGTTCAATGTGGTTGGTTTGTTGGATTGGGAGTTGTGGTCGTAGGCTGGCCATGTAGCATTCGCGTGCTAAGCGCTGGTCGTAGTGGATGGTAAGGATGTCATCGGAAGGGGAAGGGAACGTCATGGCCAAGTGGGGGGTGGAGACGACGGCGGCAAGGGTGTTTAGGGAAGGACGGCCTAGGAGGATATTGTAGGATGTTGGCGCGTCGACGATAAGGAAGCGGATTAGGATGGTTTTGGTTTGGGTCCCCTCACAAAAGACGGTGTGGAGGTCGATGTAGCCATGGGTGGATACTTGTTCGCCAGAGAAGCCATAGATCAGCTCGTCATACGGGACCATGGCGGTGTCCGGAAGTTAAAGTTTTTGGTAGGTGGCCCAGTAGAGGATGTCAACGGAGCTGCCCTGATCAACAAGGACTTTCTTAACGGCGTAGTTTTCGATTTCAACAGTGATGACCATGGGGTCATCTTGTTGATGGTCGAGGCCATGAAAGTCGTCAT
>Ga0214544_1010579_pt1 | contig 13455 bp, 4 predicted proteins | sample CNSS3metaG_FD_160074 | JGI IMG/M metagenome (GOLD analysis project Ga0214544, IMG submission 160074) | Root nodule microbial communities from cowpea collected in UCLA plant growth center, Los Angeles, California, USA - CNSS3 | ecosystem: Host-associated > Plants > Roots > Nodule | place: USA...
ATATATATATAGGGTTACTTAATTAATTGTGAATATTTTAATAATTTAAACGAGAATTGAGATATGGCGAGAACGAGTATTATGACGGGGATATGTACATCCCCATACCCAACTGAAAAAGTCGGAGATTCCCCATACCCATACCCATACCTAGTCAATGTGGGGATTTCCTGTCAAAACGGGGACGAGTTCGGACAATACCCACGGGGACGAGTTTATTTTCCATCTCTACTTATATTCAGAGATGCGTAAATTTAGCCCTTTAAACCAAATTTTGTTAAGTTTATTTGACGTTTCAAACACGTTTATCAACTAACATTGAAGGGAACATATTTCAAACGGTGTAAACAAACCAAAATAATATAATGAGAAATTAAAATATTATAATGAAATGTGTTTGAAACGTCAACTAAACTTAATAAAATTTAGTTAGAAGGACTCCATTCTCTTCCTCTTTACATCTCATTTCTTTCTCCTTTCTCTTTGACTAGGGGTGGCAACACAACAATGGTAGATATGACGACAACGACAACATTGGATATGAGAGTGGCAAAAAAACATGACAATGGTGGCGGCAACAAAGAAGATGAAAAAGAAGATCAAATTACTATATTTATCAATGAAAAAATATCTATTGATATTGTCTATGAATCTTTAGTCATTAATAATTATAAAAAATAATTAGATATAAATATTTATTATCAATAATTATTGATAAATTTTTTTATGTGAATAAAATTTATCGATATACATTTATCAACAAATATTTTATCGTTAGTAAGTTGGTAACATATTTTTATGATTAACAACGTTTTTTTTTCGTTAATAAATCTATTTTTCTAGTGAATTCAAATGTCCAAATAATGTGAACTAACTTTTCTTTCTTGTTTACTAATTATCTTTTATGCTCTTCCTGTTTTATGGCTAAATAATTCAAATGAAGTCTAAAACCTCAGTTCGATATTTTTTACTTTTTTATTTCAGGTCGCATATCACGAGCCACTGACCACACATTTTCAATATATTTTATGCATGTTTTACAAGAAATAATATTGTTTAAGTGGATCATATGTCAACTAAATCATATAAATAATAAACAATATTCCAAATCCTAACGTATCCCAAAATTTGAATTTAAAAGTATGTATTTTCAATCTATTTAAGAAATTACGATGAGTTGAATTTAGTTGGAGTTGAAAAAAGAACAGATTATTATAATTTTTAAGTTGGTTAGAAGTTGAGGAGAATTTTAAAAACTAGAAAGAAACTTCCATGTGAAGCTTATGCAATATTTTATTCTTTAGTGGCTTTAAATATACGTTTTATATGTTAATAAAGAATAGTGTTAATTTAATAAGTTATTGAAACATAATAAATAATAGAAGATATTATTTTCTTTGTTTCATTGAAAAGCACCTTCCTTTCTTTCTCTCCATCTCTCTCCATAAATCTTTCTTTTCCTTTTATTTAAATTTTTCCTTTAAATTTTATACTTTTAAGAATTTTTTTACAACTACATTAGTTGAAAACTTATCGATGATTTATAACTTACAATACGGAAGTTCTTGTTTACTTTTAAAAATATTATTATCACATCCCTTATAAATTTGTCATGGTAAGTGATCTTCTTAACCTTGTTAAGTTCATAGTTAAATTTGGTTATGTTTAAATATTTTATCAGAGATATCCAGATTTTAAGTAGTTATTTTCAACAAGAACTTTCTTTTTGGAACAATAAATTACAAAGAAGTGAAGTTATTTAAATATGAAGATTTTCATTTCTATACAAGGACAATCTCTACAAGAAAAAAAAAAATTATCTACTACTAAAATTTCCAAGTAATAATCAAACTCCGTAGGTAATTATGATTTACCTATTAATTATTTCTGACAAAAGAATATGTAAATAAATCTCTAATAAGTAATAGTTATCTATGAATTTTATTTACAAATTAGATTCGTAAGTAATTACACCTATGTTTTTGTTTAGAAATCCTTTGGATGTTTGAAACTTTGAAATTGATTGTTGTTTGAATTTTGGATCATGGATGATTGTTTTATAATGTTTTGAATAACAATTTAAAATTCAAGTAATGATATCTCAAGAAAGCAATTAATATATAGATGAATTCCTAAATGAAAGTACGACAATATGGTGTTTGAGGCTTGGTGGTGGCGACAAGTGGACATGAGATGTTGATGCATTTCAGATTCATCTTTTCATAGTGTATTTTTTTTAATACATTCCGGAATGTATATTCCAAAAGATATTTTGTGATTTGGAATCATGTTTTGAAATACATATTTCAAAATATACTTTTTAAACATATTATGGAATATATAATCTAGGAGATATTTTGAGATTTGAAAATATTTTTCAAGATATGTATCTTGAAATTCATTTTTTATATATATTTCGGAAATCCTGTTTTTGGATCCAAAAGTATTTTTCTACCAATCTTCGAACATTTTTTTTTAATTTCCTGGAAAAAAATATAATGGTAAATACATTTAACTGTTAAAAACTTAATAAAAAAAATTCAATCATACTTATATCATGTGACGAAGCAAGACACTTACCTGTACATAACATGTGATAGGCAGCACATGGTCTTGGGAAAGGTGTTCCATTACAGTTGGAAATGCAACTCTAAGGTTTGTTTAAGTGACACGATCAACATCATACCAATAAGTTATGATACAGAGAGAGTTTGATAAAAACAATAGATTTTTTTGTTTGTCTATTATATATATTATTGAGGTAGAAAGATGAGTTTTACATCAATTATAAAATAAGTTACATAAAAAAAACCGTACTTTGTTGTTTAATTTTAGATTAAACTAATTCAATTATAGAGATCTATTGATAAGTAAAGTTTGGTCAATGATAGATCGTGCTTCAACAATTTGAAATTTCAAATATTTTAACAACTTGTACTACCATCTCAAACAGCTTTAAAAATTACAATGTTGCAAATTAACTATCAATAAATATTCATCTCTATGATAGAAATGGTTTGGCTGGTTGGATTTTAAGATCATCAAAATCATTTCAAGAACGTGTCTGGGGATGTCAGTGACTTAATTATTGTTACTTTATTTGATTAGATCATAAACTAGTTTAATTAATATAAAAAATGTTATCTGATTATGCTATTAAGTTCCTTACTATCTTATATAACCATTTATAAACTAATTTGATGAATGTAAAAATGTTTGGATAGTATATTAAAACAGTTTACTTTAAGAATTTTTTATTTTTATGTTAAAAGATTTTTCAATTATTTTGTAGGTTGTTTAATTTTTTTTCATTATTACATGTAATTTTCATATAATGATATACATTAGTTATTTTAATTTATAATATTGAATCCTTTTTAATTTAAACTACATAAAATATTAAAAAAAAACTCAGCAAACTCTGAAAGAAAGTACTTAATATATATGTGTGTATGTGTTTTGTAAGATTAACTAGTCAGATATATGCTACTTGGGAAAAAAATAAAAATATATTAGCGATGAAGAATTCAATTAAAGAATGCTTAAAGAAACTTGTGAATTATCCCACATAAAGAAACTTGAAAATATGATTCCTATGAACTAATCCCAACATATAGTTTTGTACTTCATTGATTATCAGTTTTTAACGCAATAGAGTTCATTTTCCACATTGGATTTATATTTTATTAGTGTTTGTCTTTTCGATAATCCTTCACTGAAAAAACTATCTTTAACTTGCAAGCAGTATTGGCAATCATTATTCTCTACAATTCTAGTTTTAAACCAGTTTCGTTGGCTACAATTTCTGTCACATCACAGCACAACTTAAAGGTTTCTAAGGGTCTTGAGTGAGAAAAATGGTATTCTCTACTGGTAGGGGTGATGGACTTAGCTGGGGAAGCATCAAAGGGTTTTCACTGCAAGTCCTTACAGGGAGGTGGTTCATGATGTTTTCATCATTTATGTTGATGTCAGTGTCAGGAGCAAGCTACATGTTTAGCCTCTTCTCACAAGACATCAAGCTAGTTCTTGGTTATGACCAATCCACTCTCACTCTATTAAGCTTCTTCCAGGACTTGGGAGCCAGCATAGGCATTCATGCAGGCCTAATCTATGAAGTCACACCACCATGGTTTATCTTAACAATTGGTGGCCTTCTCAACTTTGCTGGGTATTTTGTGATTTGGCTTGTTGTCACCAGCAAAATTGCAAAGCCACAATTGTGGCAAATGTGCTTCTACCTTTTCATTGGAGCCAATTCTCATTCTGCAACTAACACTGGAGCTCTTGTGACAAGTGTAAAGAACTTCCCTAGCAGCAGAGGAGTTGTCTTAGGCCTTTTAACCGGCTATAATGGTTTAAGTGCAGCAATAATCACTCAGCTATACTATGCCTTCTATGGAAATGACTCCAAATTCCTCATTTTTCTCATGGCATGGCTACCAACTGCTGCAGTTTTTCTGTTTCTTCCAGTTATTAGAATCCACAAGAGTGTTCAACAGCCAAATGACACCAAAGCTTTATACAGGTTCCTCTATCTGACATTAGTCCTTGCAGGGTTCCTCATGTTTGTAACTGTAGCACCACAATTTTTCACTTTCTCTCAGTTTCAGTATCGTGTTACTACCACTGTGATGCTTCTTTTACTCATCCTTCCACTATCTGTTGTTATTGTGGAAGAACACAAGATTTGGAAGAGAAAGCTAGAAAACATCAATAGGGAAGATAGTCAGAAGCTGCTGGAAAACTATCCAAACATAGCTAGAGAAAATTGTTATCAAGAGAAATCTTCCCAGGCTCCACAAGAAGAAGTCTCCTTTTGGGAAAACATATTCAACCCACCAGCAAGAGGTGAAGATCATACAATACTTCAAGCCACCTTTACCCTTGACATGGTGCTTCTCTTTTTAACCTCTATTTGTTCACTTGGTAGCAACATGACAATGGTAACCAACTTGAGTCAAATTGGAATTTCATTAGGATACCCTTCTCATACCATAACCACATTTGTGTCTCTTACGTCCATTTGGATGTATTTGGGTAAGATTGTTCAAGGGGTTGTCTCAGAGTTTATCATACTCAAATATAGAGTTCCTAGGCCTCTCATGCTCACATCATTGCTTTTGTTATCTTGTGTTGGTCATCTTTTAGTTGCCTTCAATGTCCCAAATGGCCTCTATGTAGCCTCAATTGTTATTGGGTTCTGCTTTGGGGCTAACTGGTCATTATTCTTTTCTGTTATATCAGAACTTTTTGGCCTCAAACATTATTCAACACTGTACAATTTGGGGAAGCTAGCAGGTCCAACTGGGTCATACTTGCTCAGTGTGAGGGTTGCAGGGTATCTGTATGACAGGGAAGCCATGAGGCAAATGGAAGCTATGGGGCAAAAAACAAGTCCAGGGGAGGAGCTGAACTGCAATGGGGAAGAGTGCTTCAAGTTAGCATTCATTATAATCACTGCAGTTTGCTTGTTAGGGGCACTTCTGTCACTCATTTTGGTCTTTAGGACTAAACAATTCTACAGAAGTGACCTATACAAGAGATTCAAAGAAGCTAAATCTGATGAAACTGAAACAGGTTCTTGTTGCAACAGGATTGAATCAGCAGCAGCAAATGAAGACTAAGTGACTTTGGCAAGGAAATGGTCAGAGTAATTTGAGAACCATGTACAATATAACTGTTTATTGTAATTGTGTTATATTTCAAAAAGCCTGAGTTTTTTCTCAGAATTTATATAACAGCATGTCAGGTTCTTCAGAGGAAAATACGCTCAAAACGTTAAAAGCAACATGTTGGTGGGTATTGTTAGTTGTGTTAAAATCGTGCTTTTTAGTAATTGAAATTTAATTAATATTTTTGCTAGTTAAGTTAAGTCAGCAAATTCCTAAACTTCAGGAACTTTTAAAGTTTCTGTTTTAAATTTGTTAAGTGCATCTTATTTCTGGTTCATTGAATAACAGGATGAGAATAAATTATTTCTTTTTCTTCCAATAATTACATTGTTTTCCTTCATTTATCAACTTTATGTTTCCATCATAAAAAAACCTTATAGATCGGTATCATGAGCCTCTTCTTAGAATGTTCCTATGAGTGAGTGTTTATCGCATCCACATGGACTTGTTTAAGATGTCAAGTAATTCTAAAATGTTTTGACTTTCAATAAAACATTGTTTTGGGAAGTACAGTGAAGGATTAAACGAGAACTAAGCAAGATTGAAACAAGCAATGTATATAACATATTGATATTAAAATTCACCTATATACGATAATGCAATTATCAAGTATCATTGAAAATTTGTGACTCATTCTAAATAAATTTATTGAGTTAAAAAAATTTAAAGACTTCAATTATAGTGATGATTCCTCAATTATTAATGAATGAATTGCTTTAAGCGCAAGACTTTTAACTCAACTAAATCATTCAAATTTATTTCTTGTATTCAAACACATTAGATGACTTGGTTAAATCATAAATTTAAGATTAATTTTCCAACTCAATCCAAATATATTATATAAGATGAGTGATCAGTTCATCTCAATATTTAAAACATATACAGATTATTAAGACTTGAATAAAGTATAATCATATAAATCAAAATAGTACAATGTATTAGAAAAGACTACACCTAACCTCAATACAAGAGAGTTTAGCTATTCATAATAATTCTTCTTACAAGCTCGAGAGGAGTTGATAATCTACCATAAGTCTCTCAAAGATTTATAATGAAGTACAGAGAAAAAGTTTCTAAACTAGAGACTAAAAAGGAAGCTCCTAAAAAATAGAACAAAACTTTGTTTTTATAGAAATAAGACTTGATGCCTAACTTCTGTATTCAATGCTCAAGAGTAGCGGTTTTTTCTTATGTACCCGCTTTCTTGTGAATTAAGCTTCTTCCTTGATGTTCAACTGAGGTTTTGTCTCTAGGAAGGTTTTCTCTCTATGAAAGTTTTCTCTAGACGTAGCTCTTGACTCTGGTGCTCAAGCTCTCTATCAATTTAGGTTTTTTAGAGGATTTTCTCAATGCCTTGCTTTACTGCTCAGTGTGCAAACAAGATTCTTGTTGCAACACGATTGAATCATTAGATGCAAATGAAGACTAATGATGACTTTGGATGAGGCAATTTAAGAGAGTAATTCATTTATTTGGAGAATTTGAATTTCTTTAAAGTAAAATGATTTATTTGGACGAGTAAATTAAGAGAAAATTGAAAATGAGGAATTTTAAAAAGGTATTTCAAATAACTAAATAGTAGAATTTGAAATTCACTAAAAAAAGAAGGAAATTAAAATTCCATAATTTGTAGGATTCCTCATAGTTCAAGATGAAAAAAGGTCGAGGTCGACTTGGTTGATAATCGACCAAATTTGACTCGGCTGAATTCAGTCAAATTTCAGTTGGAGTAGACTTGGCTGAAATTCGGTCCAAACTGACTCAGCCGAATTCGGCCAAATTTCATTTAGGACTTCTTTTTGGCCAAGTATGGGCAAATTTTGGCCAGGGCCGACTTGACTTAATTTGGTGGGAGTAGGCTCGGTCAAAATTCGCCAAGTTGATTTGACAAAAGTTTAGTCGAATTAGGGTGAGTCAACCTCATTAGAAATTAGGCCACATTCAGCCAAGTGGACCCCGGATGAAATTTGGTCAAATTCGACCAAGTCGTCCCAAACAAAAACTTGGCTGAAATTTAGCTAAATTCTCCCGAGTCATACATGTTTGAAATTTTGGCCAAATTTGGCAGAGTTGACCTTGGTTGAAATGTGGTCGAATTAGGCAGAGTCAACCCTGACTGATTCGCCGAATTTGATCGAATCGGCCTCTGCAAAATTTTAGCCAAATATGACCAAGTCGACCTTGAGATAAATTCGGTCGATACCACTACATTTGAAATTCAATCAAATTTGACTGAGTTGACATCATCCCAAATTTGGCCGAGTTCAACCGAGATGGTGCCATAAAAAATTCGGATGAATTCACCCCACCCGAAATTTGGTAAAATTTAGTTGAATCAGCCCTAGTCAAAATTTTGATCGAGTCGACCTTGACCGAAATTCAACCTAGTAGACATAGTCGAAATTCGACCGAGTTGACCTATCCGAATTCCACCGAGTCATTCCCAGCTAAAATTAAACAAATGCCGCAGATTTTGCCTGACCAAATTTGGCCAAATCGAGCTTGGACAAATTTGACCAAGTCGACCCCGACCTAAATTTGGCCAAATTAGACTGAGTTTACGTTGGCCAAAATATGGCCAATTTCAATATAGTCGGTTAAATCAAAATTTGATTGAATTTAAATATTTTAAGTTCACTATTATATTTTTTAAAATTTACTTTCAAAATTTTTTCTATTAAAATAAATATTGTTAAAATAAAATTTAACTATTTTATCCAAATATAAAATTAAAATATAAGGTATTCAAATTACTCTATTCAAATATATTATTTAGAAAAAAAAAAAATTAATTCCAATCATTTTAAATGCGATGCATCTACTAAGATAAGTGACTTTTGGCAAGCAAATGGTAAAAGTAATCGGAGAACCATGTACAATATAACTGTTTATTGTAAGTTTTGTGTTATATTTTAGAAAGCAAGCACTTTTCTCAGAATTTATATAACAGCATGTTAGCTTCTTTAAAAAAAAAATACAGTCAAAACCTTAAAAGCAACAGGTTGGTCGGTATTGTTACTTGTGTTAAAATCGTAGTTTTTAGTAGGGGTAGCAATGCGGGTTGGTCCGCCCAACTGGCATGTCCCGCATACTCCTTGGCCTGTGGACTGGCCTGCTTTTTTTCTTTAATTTTTTTTTAATTTTTTTTTAATTTTTTTTAATTTTTATGATAAAACTTTTAATGTTTAAAAATTGGGAAACTTTAAGAAGTTCACAAAATTAAGTAAAGACTTTGGAGAATTAGATAATAAATTAATAATTCAACATTTTCATCATATTCATACTATGACATACACAATGTATTCTTTAATTTTTAGCACATTAAAAATTACATAATACTTGTCTTTTCCAATTATACAAGAATTTGAAACGTTAATGCAAGAGTCCATAAAAGTAGTAATTAATATACATAAGTGCAAGTTTTTTACGAGCTTGCAGGCCGCGGCCAACCCGCGCGGGGCACGGGGGCCGCGGGCCTGCGGGCTCACTACCCTGGCCCGCCCTGTTGAAAGGGGGAGCTACTTCAACTCATATGAAGATGGTTTTGATGATGTCCAAGGCTACACTTCATGTGCATTACCAGTTTAGAATTAGTCCTGTTTTAGTTAGGTTGTGCATTAGACTGTTTGTATGAAATTATCAGATGTAAATCAAACCTGCATTAAGTTGTAATTAATCATCACACTCTTGCTTGTGCAATCATGAATTGATTAGTTGTTTAACTAATGGATTAGTTGTGAGTACTGCACTAAGGCAGTGAAAATACACGCACAATAATCGATTAGGTAAATTCCTAATCCATTAATGACAGCAAAAAAATCTATATAAAAGTTATTTTTAAAATCTGTTTCAAGTCTGGAAAAAGGTACAAATCACTGAAAAACATTCTGAGAAACAACCCTCTGAGATTCACAAAGTTCTTAAGCATTCTTGAAGATCATTCAAGTGAAGATTCAAGGAGATTGATGGTTGATTCTACCTTGATGGATCTAGCTTGAATCTAGGAGCAAATTGACAAATCTGCACAATAATAGGTGTATTCGTTTCTTGATTCCTTTTTGGTTGTATTTCTGATTACAGTTGTTTGACTGTGTGAAGTGAAGGCCTAGGTACAATTGCGTGTATGCATTGCTCCTAGGGGGAGTTCTTGATTGGTAGATCAAGTTCCTTGGTTTTTAGGTTCTAGAATTATATAGATGTTCTTGTAATTCTTGGATCTTTATTGTGTTAGTGGAATCCTCCTAAGTGGGTTTACTTAGGAAAGACTGGACGTAGATTCTTTTTGAATTGAACCAGTATAAACTGTTGTGTCTTGGTTTTTCTCTTCTCTTACAATCTTTCTTAATTGCCTTAAACAGTCCATTAACACAGAACTGTGAAATTGATTAATTGGGTTATAAGACTTAAAGACTCTTTCAAGATTCAACTTAAACAAGTGAAAGACTCATTAATCAATTCAGATCCCTTTCTGAGTTGAGCTATTAGACATATATGTTTTTAACAATTGGCACCAGAGCTGGTTAATCGCACGATAATCGATTAGAAATATTCTGATATGTATAATACATCTCAAACCTTTGCTGAAGGGGCATCCATCAATAGGCCACTTCTGTTTGCTGGTGAAAACTACCATTTTTGGAAAATTAGAATGAAATTTTTTCTTGAATCAGTGGACAAAGGGGTCTGGGATGTTGTAGTTAATGGACCTTTTCAACCCATTAAAGTTGTGGAAGGCAAAATTGTTCTTAAAGAGTTCTCACAGTGGACTCTTGATGAAAATAAGAGGGCACACTATGATGTTAGAGCCAAAAATATTATATCCTATGCACTAACTTTGGATGAATTTTACAGGGTATCTGTGTGTGAATCAGCCAAAGAGATGTGGGATGTTTTGGAGGTCACCCATGAGGGCACGAATGAGGTTAAAAGAGCAAGGAAGAATACTCTCATTCAGGAGTATGAAATGTTCAGAATGAAGGTTGGAGAAAGCATATGTGATGTACATAAGAGATTTACACACATAGTAAATCACCTCTTAGCTCTTGGCAATATCTTTGACAAAGAAGAACTGAATATCAAAATCTTGAAGAGCTTAAACAGAACATGGCGGCCCAAAGTCACTGCAATTTCAGAATCCAAAGACCTCACTAGCATGAACATAGCTACACTCTTTGGGAAGCTAAGATAACACGAACTAGAGCTTGGAAGACTTAAGGAAGAAGAGGATGGAGAAAAGAGGCACACAATAGCCTTGAAGAGTGCTGTAAAATCTACAACAAAACTAAAGAAAGCAGATTCTGCAGATGACTCTAATGATGGAAACTCTGATAGTGAAGCCTTGAGTTTAATGGTGAAAAAGTTCTCAAAATTCTTGAAGTTTAAAAATAAAACTAACAACAACTATGCAGGAAACAAGAAGCAGTCCAGAAAACAGGAACGTTCTGACGCTCAAACTTGTTATGAGTGTGGCAAGACAGGACACATAAAGGCAAACTGCCCTGTGCTCAAGATGAAACAGAAGCTGGAAGAAAAGAATGAGGCAGAGAAGCACATGAAGAAAAAGAAATCCTACATTGCCTGAGAAGAAAATGATTCCAGCACATCCAGTGAATCTGACGAAAGCATTGAGGAAGAAAGCAATTTGTGCTTGATGGCTAGAAAGAGATCTTCTAAGGGCAGCGTGAGTAGTTTCAACTCCAATGATGATGAGAATAACTACTATGAATTACTTGATGCTTTTAATGAATTGCATAAGGAAGCCACGAAACTGCAAAAGTCAAATCATAAGCGTAGAGGAGAAATTAAATGGCTTGAAGGTAGAGTAAAGCAACTAGAAGAGGAAAATGAAAATTTGATATCAAGTCTTGAAAAACTAGAAAAATTTGAGAAACACTCTAGGTCCAAAGATGGCACAAACTCTCCCCAATGTGAAAATTGTCCAGGACAGCTAGAAAAGATAGATTATCTAATGGCAACTCTCTCAAAATTTACCTTGGGAAGATCAAACCTTGATGCAGTGTTAGGATCTCAAATGAGTGTGCTTAACAAAGAAGGAATAGGTTACAGTGGCAAATCTAATCCATTAGGCACCAGAAATTTTCTAAATATGAGTAAACCAACATCTGTTATTTGCTCCTACTGTTCTGAACTTGGGCATGCATCAAATTCCTGCTATTTTAAAAATTGTGGGGTTCCTAAAGAAGAGTACAAATGGGTACCTAAAGGAACACCTCAAACCACTAACATGAAAGGACCCAAGTTCAATTGGGTACCTGCATCTTCTCTTTAATCTTTGTTTCAGTTGTGTCTTGATGCAAGGAAAACAATGTAGTTTCTATATAATGGATGTTCAAGACACATGAAAGGAGATGTGAAGAACTTCTGCAGGATATCTTACAAAGCCAATTAATGGTCATGTTACAAGAGGTGATAATATCTTACAAAGTCAATTAAAAAGAATTGTGTCTCATATTTGAATATTTCTATTATTTTTTAATATTTTTATTTATTGTATATGTTTCTTTCACATGAGAATGTTTAATACTCTCAATTTAAGTATTTAATAACACTTTCGTTTACTAAATAATATAAAAAAATTACTTATTATTGTTAATTTTTGTTTTACTTAAAGAACTCTTTTGTTTCACTAAAATAATTTTTGTTATTTCTCAACCATTGAGTATTACTATTAGATGTATGTATGTGTGATGTGCTATGTTTTTGATGATGCCTAAAATAGATTTACATTGTCAAATTGATACAGCTATGATATCCTAAAAACTGTCAATCTGTTGCCATGTTAGTTGACTAGGTTGCTAATATAGTTAACTACCCATATTCTGGAAATTGAGGTTTGGACACTGTTATAATATAGTTGATTAGCCAACTAATGTAGTCGACTAAGGTCGTGCATGCAGCAGTTATTACATAAAAACAGTTTCTGCACCTCCCGATAATCGACTAGCCAACTAATGTAGTCGACTAGGTTTGTGGCTGTTTGCATCTGTGATACAAAAATAGTTTCTGCAATATTTTGGGTGAGATCTGGGAAATCAGAAAAAAGAAGGAGAAGTGCGAAACAGTTTCTTGGAGCAAATCTTGGAAGGTCCTTTTGAAGATTTCTATCAAAACACATTCATTGTTGACTTGGCAGGATGAAGAGATCTAAATCTTGAAAAGGTGTATTCAATCCAATTTGTAGTTTTTGCTTTGTTTGTGTTTTGGTACAGTTTTTGAAACAATTTGTTTCTATTTTTTCCTGCCCTCTGCAAGTGCGTGTCTGCCCTGCTGTTGTGTGGTTGTGCAAGTGTGTGGATGCCTTGCATTTGTGTTCCTTATCTTAGAATTTAGATTTATCAATTGTATTTGTAAATCTTGAAATTCTTGTGATATAGTGAATATATCTAGCTGTGGTTTGCTAGATGAACTGGATGTAGATTCGTAAGAATCGAACCAGTATAAATTTCTGTGTGCTTTATCCCTTTCCCTCTATATTTTGTTATAGTACAAATGCTCCGTACATCAAGCATCACACTATACCATTTCAATTGATTCAAAAGCAAAGGTTATTATCAAAACAATTTCAAATTCCTAAAACTGGGCAAGATTTGTTAAAACCAATTCACCCCCCCCTCTTGGTTGTGAAATATTGGTGCATCAATTCTAACAAGTGGCACCAGAGCTGGTTAGTCGAATACATAGTCGACTAGATCCTGACAGATGGCCAATATTTCACAGACTTTTTCTGAAGGGGCTTCAATAAACAGACCACCCTTATTTT
>Ga0214544_1010581_pt1 | contig 13454 bp, 15 predicted proteins | sample CNSS3metaG_FD_160074 | JGI IMG/M metagenome (GOLD analysis project Ga0214544, IMG submission 160074) | Root nodule microbial communities from cowpea collected in UCLA plant growth center, Los Angeles, California, USA - CNSS3 | ecosystem: Host-associated > Plants > Roots > Nodule | place: USA...
TTTGTGAGAGTTTCCTCCCTTGGGAGTGAATACTTTTAAGCCTTATCTTGCATAGCAAGTGGCGGCACACATCCACTCATCTTCAAGGTTGCCATGGCTTCTAGCCTAGCCTTGTAGTGGCGTGCTTTTCACATTTTTACCATTTCTTTCCTTTCCATTTTATGTTTTCTTCTTCCTTTAATTGTTCTTGGTTTTCTATGGTTTATGTGCCTTCCATTTCCTTTTTGTTTTGAATCAATCCATCATCTTCTTCTCTTGAGCTTTGTGAAAGGAACATTCACATCTAGATAGTTTGCTATCTTAATGTCCAGTGGAGATTTCATTTAGCTTTCTTAATCAACTCACACCATATTCAATAATCTTAAAAAGGAACAAGATAATCCTTCATCAGCATCTCAAAAAAAATTACTAAAAGTTAAATAACACACAATTAACATACTTAGGACTCAAACCCAAGTCCTCTCACACAAACAAAATATTCTCAACCACTTGAGCTAGTACTTTTCCACGTCATGAAGGTTAGTATTTAATGCCATAAAGGCTTCTCCTACCCGCATTTATTAAATAATTATTTATTTAATTATTTAAATTTTGTGGGTCTTACAATAAATGTTGCGGTGTTGGATTGATTGAAGTTGCATGGTGAAGCTTGGTCTATAAGGCTTCTAAGATATCTCGATGGTGGGCTTGCTGGTGTTCCATGGGTTGTGGCCCGGAACGTATCCTTGAGTTGTGGCTTGGGATACGAGTTAAGCACATGGCATTCTATGGGTTGTGGCCTGGAATGACTGCCCTTGAGTTATGGCACGGGATAGCGGATGAACACGAGGAACCTTTGAGTTGTGGCTCGGGTTGGCGAGTGTTGCCGGTGTGAATGTGCTGGTTTTTGCCAGTACGAATGGGTCTAGATGGATTGCCCTCCTCAATGATTCATTGACGAGTTAGGTAGTCCCGGGACATTACGGACTATGTTCGTATTTGGGAACTCCACCTGGCGTTACGGTGTGTGATCCGTAGCATGGTCCCCACACGTGCTCTATCTGTTGATGCCGATAGGTATGGTAGCAAGGCGCCTTGAGATACTTAATAGAAGATGTAAAACACTGCTAGCATGGTTGTGGCCATGTGGAAGAGCTGGAACGAGTCTCCTTGATGTACACCGATTAAATGGTTGTGGCCATGTGGAAGGAAGGTAACGAGTCTTCCGCGAGGTGCATTGCTATACATTGTGGCCATGTGATAGAAAAGGAGGAGGTTCTTTGAAAATGAAATGATATCATATATGGTTGGGGGCCATGAGGGATAAAAGAAGAGTTTGTGTTATTGATGTATTTTATTATTTATACACACACACACACACATATATATATATATATATATATGTGTGTGTGTGTGTGTGTGTGTGTGTGTGTGTGTGCGTGCGTGTGTTTGGTGTACATTTATGCTTTATCTTTTAGCTCACCCTATCTGCTTGTGTTTGGCGATGATCGTGTACGCGGTACACGTGAGCAGATGATGTTGCAGGTGGAGCTGGTGAGGCTTAGCCGCGGAGTGGGGAAAATGCCTGGGAGTTTTATATTATTTTGTTTTGAAATATCTTTTAAACTCCTTTGAGACATTGTTGGATTATTCCACTTTTGTAATTATGGATTTTGGTTTGATCTTTTGCATTTATAAAAGTTTAAATTTCCCGCATTTTGGGAAATGAGGTATTATTAAATGCAGTGTAATTATTTACTTTTCTTCATTTTATTAAAATTCGTAATATCCTGACGGGATGTTACAAACAATCCACACAAACACTAAGCATACTCAAGAACAGGCCAAACATAACTTAAAAACCCGAAACCCTAGCTTCCCTTACTTGGAAAGTGTTGGCTAAGGACTTCGACACCTGAACCGCGATGAACAGCAACTCAAGCAGTAGCTTCGAGAGCTGGAACAGTGAAACCAGTTTAGAAACGAACTCCCCAAGACAGACCCTAGTTGGAACCACGAAGGAAAGAACAGAAGAGAGCAAGAGTATGAGTGGGAAGGAACTTACGAACCTAGCAGAGCTCTTTTGGAACAGTTAGGAGTGACGACTGACTCTGTGAATGAGTGAAAGTGAGTACGTTAAAGCAGACTTAGGACTCGGTTTTATCCTTTGAATCAGCCCTTAGGCCATTAAATTTTGGGGCAACCCTTTTTGTTAAAGGTAATATAAAATATAGGGCCTTAAAAAAATGGTTTGGAGATAACCTATCTGTGTTTGAATAATTTAAATAATCGTTTCTTCCGAGTAAAAATATAAAAAGTACTATGGAGTTACCTGCAATATTGGGTTTTGTAGTAAAATTAATCAGTTGCTAGACATAAAATGAAAAACCAAAAGTTATTTAAAGAAATTAATTGTTGATAATAAATTATAAAATCATGCTTATCGTAAAAATTAATTTATAACAGTTTTTTTATAATCCTAATTACCAAGCACATGTGAACATTAGCATGTAACTTTTTTTTTTCCACCTGTTATATTTTAACCTGTAAGAATTTCCCAATAAAAAAAATACTAAATAAAATTATTGCAAGCAAGTCAAGAAACGTAATGTATGGATTCTAGAACTTTCCTTTTATAGATACCGACGTCAATATAATTGTTTTGTTATTCCAATTGAGTTTAAATAAATAGGTTAAATTAAGAAAATTTTATCTCAAAAATATTTGTATGATAAATCTTTCGACGTTGACCAACATTTTTGGGAGAGCCAAAATAATATACTTAACATTTTTGTCATTAATTCAGTGAAAATTAATACATAATTTAGTATAACTATAACTATAAAAGAAATTACACATATTGATTCAAAAGTCATCACAAGCTTTCATTTCAACATCGTTATGCTTATGCGATGAGCAGCCTTATCGTCTTGTTTTCATCTTCCCTTCCTTTTTATCAATTTCAAAAAATGAATTTATTCTTTTGTTTTTTATCAATATACCAATCTACTAAACACGTTTAAGACTAAAAAATAATTTATCATAATCTAATAAAAAATTGAGAGACATAATTACTAAAAAAAATTATGATAATCAAGTCACACTTAAAAACACTCTATAAAAAATCACATAATACATTATTTGCTCTTTTATATTAATAAAAAATGAATATACCTGAAAAACAAAAGAGATCAGGTAAGGATGAGAGATGAGTACAATACCTGAAAAACTAAAAAAACAATGAGAAGAAAAAAAAAATTATTTTAACATTTTTTTCTTTATTATATTTTATTTTATATTGTACTATTCATTAACATTAAATTTTGTATTTTATAAAAGAAATAAAAAAATACCTAAATTAATTTTCATTAATTTTCGGTACACTACTGTCTAATTTAAAACAATACAAATAATTTAAAAAATTTAAAATTAAACATAATTTAAAATTTTTTAAATACATATAATTTTGAAAAAAAACCGAAAAAGTTGGGGGGCCGTGGCCCTCGTCCGCTCCTGCATAGCTCCACCACTGTTTCGACCCAATGCATTTTTAATTTATTTCTAGTCAAATATAAACTTAGAAGTTATACCTATCCGTATTCGAATACTTTATATATAATTTGGCTATTACAATCACACTAGTTATTAATAATACGAGTTACTATAATAAAAATGATATTAGACAACACTAAACGAGATCATGGGTATAAAAATTTGGTCTAAACATAGTAAAGACAACAATTTTTTAGACGCGACTTAAAAGCTATTGTAAGCAACATTTATAAATGTTGTTTGTAAAATGTGTGGGCTCATCCATAAAATTGTAGTTTAAAATACACTAAAAATTAAAGATTTTAGATTAGATATATTTCTTCCCTCCTTTTTTGACTGAGAATGCAAAACTCAGTTCCAAAAAACGTGAAAATTTCAATTTCTTCCCTCCCTTTGTTTTTAGACTGAACACGCTAAGAACTCACAGTCCTGAAAATGTAAAGTTTTGAATACCACGTACATTAAAATCGTTGTCTATTATGAGGATTTTAAGCAAAAATTTTAAAATTGTTTTCACACTGAAAATCATGGCTTATTACCTAAAGCTAAGCTCACCTAGACCACGGCTAAAAAACTATTGCCTAAACTTTAGCCCACGGTTTTTATGGTTTAAGTCACAATTCTGTGTTGTTGCTTAAAGTTATTTTGGTTGTAGTAACTAGATAAATTGAATAACAAATTGGATATAATTTCCTTATGTATGATGTTGGATTGAGTGCTTATCACTAGGCCATAAGATATAACTATTAGACAGGACACAACTCAGCATAATAACCCAAACATCACGATTCGATTGTGACTCGACCTACTTGATATCCTCCACGGAGCAATTGATGCCACATGAAACAATGTTCCCCTCAGCAATTAGCTTTAATACTAATTGTTAGATCAAGCACTTGTCACTAGGCTTAAATCTATAGCCATTAGTTAGGACCCAACTTTTTCTACTTAAGAGTGTAGCAGCCCAAGCGCCACAGTGTAGATTGTTACTCAACCAACTTAACCTCTGTCACGGGATAATTGATGTTGTTCCTGTAGAGACAAATAAGAGAAGTCAGACACAAATATCACCTTACCTTAATCTGCAATCTCTCGAGTTGCCTCCTCCTCGGCTTGCGTATGTCATTTGTTGGTATGCACGGTTTGGACCCCTGAGGGGTTACCTGTGGAGAGAGCTTCGATGATCAAGTCAGCCAAAGGATTCTTAGAAAGTCAAATCTCTTGATTAAGGGATTAATGAATGCGTACCTTTAATTATTGAGGTCAACGTGTATTTATAGAGTTATTAATTATGTCTGGCCCTGTCGTGGGTTGGGCCATTGTTTGGGTCGTAGATGGGCCTAGGCCTGGCCTAGGCCCTTAGTTAATGATTGTTGGTACTAGGGGCTTGTTTGTAATATTCTAAAAAGTTTGGAATAGTCAACAAATGTCGTCTTGTCCTCTAAAGTAGGCGGCCTAGGCCGCTTATGCTTGTCCGGTTATTTATTTGATAACTACTTTCGGTACGTAGGCGGGTCTAGCCGTGCAGCTTTACTAGTCCGCCTAGGTGCAGTACATTAGTCCCCCATCCTTTGTCGGTGGAGGTATAGTGGCAATGGATGAGAAGTGTGAGCAATATCATTAGTTCACCTAGGTGCAGTACACTAGTCCCCCAACCTTTAAGTGTGATGAACAGTGTTAAGGCTAAAGTCTAAATAGGTGGTAGTAGGTGAAAGGGTGGCAGATGTCAAAGGTCTGATCATGGGGACCCGTCGTTTGGAGTGTTGTGACGTTTCGTAATGCATTGTGACACTTCGTTTAATCGTTGTTTCTGGCGGGAAAAATTGAAACATTTGAGATGTTGGGTATAAATACAAATATGAGGTAGAAATTTTTTTACTGTGTGAGATCTTGTCTAATACCTTCGTTGTATCTACCATCTACTTGTTGTTTAAAATTAAAAGGTATTGCTAGTTATAGTGATAGTGTTTGCTTGTCGAGTCTGGGTAGTGGGAGTGAACGGTTAGGGGGGGTGGAAGTAGTCAGTCGACTAGTAGTGAAAGGGGGCAGCTAGGAGGTGAGGAGAGAATTCATATGGAGATGACAACCGAAGTTAGGGAAGACCCACCAGAAGAGTTGGCGAAAAGCAACTGGCTGGCGAAAGCAAGATACGGATGGGTAGCGAAGGATGTGAGGACACAATACTCTTTGTTCTAGTGGTCGCGGTTGTTGAAGTCGTGGCTAAATTGCATTCCCGTATTTGAGAGGGGTGCTTGCAAGGATATTGTGGCATTGGAAAGGGTCAGTGCTGTCGATTGTGTGTGTCACGGTCGAGAAGCACTACTACAAATTCTCATATTACATTGGAATTTTCTTGCAAATTTGTTAAAAAAATTTGCAAGAAAAGACTTTTTCCTGCTATTTTTTCTAATAAATTTAATTGGCAGGTAATTCCTTCGTGGGTAATTATTTCCTACAAAATTATAAAATTCGCAAGTATTTCTTACAAAATTTGTTGCGAAAAGTGTTTTATACAAAATATTTTGCAAACAAATTGGCAGCAATTTCCTGTAAATCTTTTTTTCATAACAAAATTTATAAGTATTTCCTACAAAAAAAATTTCAAAACAAAATTGGCAGGAAATATGAGTTTTTTTAGTAGTGAAGGAGCTGTTAAGGAGTTCTTTTATGTGTACATGTGCCACTTTTCACAGCTGCACATTAGGATGTCGTTCGACGACTTTACCATAGGTGTGCTGCGATTGCTGAATGTCGCCCCTACTCAACTGCATTTAAATAGTTGTGCATACTTGCAGGCGTTTCGAGTGTTGTGTAAAGCGTTGTACTTAAAGGCCGAGGAGTCCAATAACTTGGTTATCGCTCATAAGTCAACTAGGGATAAATAGATTGGACGCGTTTACCCACTCCTTTAAACACTTTAAAGATGGGTGCTTCAAGGTAGTGGTAAGGCAGGCGGGGCGTTCATACTTTTATTCTTGTGATGGGAGCACTAAGTTTCCTTTTTATTGGATCGACAATCTTTGGAGATATAAGGGTATGACGAGGGAGGAGTTGTCGGTGGTGGACAGGGAGGTGGTGGATGTCGTGATGCAGTTTATCGATAAGATGCCACTAAGGGCTTAATTAGGGTTTATAATTCGGTTCATTCGATTATTGATATAGAAGGTATCTTTTTGTATTTTTGAGTGTTATAATGTGTTTGAGTTTACTAATCGGCATTTGTTGTTGTTTATAGGCCATATGGCCCAGATGGGGAAGAAGATTAAGTCTTTTTCAAACTTTACGTAAAGAGAAAGCGACAAGGGCGAAGGCTGCGGGGAGCACTGAAGTTCCCAACTTGCAAGAGCCTTTTGTAGAAGTGCATGTTCATGGGGGCTCGAAGAGGAAGGCTCGGTCAGACCTGGCAAGGGGAAGGATGTGAAGAAGGTGCGAGCTGCTTTGTTAGGGTTGGGGTCTTCATCTGGTGGGAAGGGACCAGAGGCTGTACTCATCAAGTTGTCGGAGACTGTTGTCCCGGGTGACATTGAAATAAATTTGTCAGAAACTTTGGTCAACTCGATTGACAACATGGAGCCAAACACGTTGGTTAAGGCTATGGTGGAGTTTAATAGTAAGGCATTAATATTGGGATGCAGGGTGGGGTCTTTGTACCAGAGGGAATGAAATGAGGGGAATCAGTCTAAGATGGAGGAGTTGCAAGGTCAAGTTGATAAACACGCCGAAGAGAAAACGGCCTAGGAAAAGGAGGGGGAAGAATGGCGGGAGGAGAAAAAGAGATTCGGGACCTAGAAAGTTCGCTGTTTGGATGTGGAGGAGAAGTTGGAGGGCAAGATTACTGACCTGGAGGCCAACTACAATGAGTTAAAGGAAAAACATGAAGGCCTGGAGGTTGAGTTGGAAGACCTGAAGGGTTGTATAATCCAGGAACATATTAACGGTTTTCAGAAAGGCTTGTGGCAAGCAACCTTCTTTTGCAAAGATGTGGATGTGTCGGACTCTAGGTTCGATGTGAACAAAGATGTAGTTGATAGTCAGGTGATAAGTGAGGTGGAGAGCAGCCTAGAAGAGGAGTCAGAGAGGTGGCGGCTGAGGACGATAAGAACGGGGAAGAGGTCGTGGCAGTTGTAGAGGAGAAACCAGACTAGGATTAAGGCTTATATTTCTTATTTAATTTAAATCCTAGGTCTATAATAATTCATACATTGTTTCTCGTTGACACACAATCGTATATGTTCATACGCTGTACACTGTTATTTTTCGTTGTTTTAATATAGTTTAACATGCTTGGTATGTTTGTTGCTATGTTGAAGTAGATTGTTTACATTGTGGGAGCGTGTTTATATGAATGATGATGGTATGTGTATGATAGAATGTAACTGTTTTATTATTGTGAATGTGATTTAAACAATGGGTATTCGACCCAGGTCGATTACTTGTGGTAAGGGTGGGGAACTTAAACAATTAGAATTAAAAGAACGGGTGTTCGACCCATGTCGCTTACTTGTGGTAAGGGTGGGGAACTTAAACAATTAGAACTAAAAGAACAGGTGTTCGACCCAGGCCGCTTACTTGTGCTAAGGGTGGGGAACTTAAACAATTAGAATTGAAAGAACAGGTATTCGACACAGGCCGCTTACTTGTGTTAAGGGTGGGGAAGTTAAACAATTAGAATTAAAAGAACAGGTGTTCGACCTAGGCCGCTTACTTGTGGTAAGGGTGGGGAACTTAAAAGAACGGGTGTTCGACCTAGGCCGCTTACTTATGGTAAGGGTGGGGAACTTAAACAATTAGAATTAAAAGAACGGGTGTTCGACCCAGGCCGTTTACTTGTGGTAAGGGTAGGGAACTCAAACAATTAGAATTAAAGAACGGGTGTTCGACCCATGCCGCTTACTTGTGGTAAGGGTGGGAAACTTAAACAATTAGAATGTAGAAAACGAGTAGGTATTTGGTGGAGAAAACCCTCTATTTTATTCAAGAATTTTGGGGTGCCTCGTTAAAAACTATCTGGCCAAAACCCTCCTTAGGGAAAAAATGCCAGGTGAGGAAAAAGAGTTCCCAAGGCTACAAGCATTTGGTACATCATGTTAACTAAAATAGAATTTTAGGTAAGATACATTCCATGTATTCGGTATCTCTTCTCTTGTAAGCTGCTCAAGCTTGTAGGCGCCTCCTCCTACATCATCACGTATTCGGTATGGTCCATCCCAATTGGCGGAGAATTTGCCATCCTTCTTTCTTGCACTGCTGGCCATCCTCCAAACTAGGTCTCCTTTTACAAATGATTGTGGGCATAAGTTTGCGTTATATCTACTGGCTGCTCTTTGCTTGATTGCCATGTTACGGATTTGTGCCTTGTCTCTTACTTTGGGTAATAGGTCGAGGTGGTACACATATTTTGGTGGTTCTGCTCTGAATTGTATAGTTGTCGGTGTATAAATGGTTCGCCAATCTCAACTGGTATCATGGCTTCTACGCTGTATATTAAGCTGAAAGGGGATTCATTTGTAGTGGACTCGGAGGTACATTTGTTGGCCCACAATACTTCCAATAAATCTTCCGGCCATCGGCCCTTGGCGCTATCCAATCATTTTCGCAATTCTACTAGTATGACTTTGTTGGCAGCTTCAGCTTGGCCATTGGTTTGCGAATGTTTGACAAAGTTGGTGATATGTTTGATGACGAGGCCGGTGTAGAATTTAGCCAGCTCCTTGTCTATGAACTGTCGGCCATTGTCGATTATGATCGTGTGTGGCATGCCATAGCGGTATATAATATCTTTCCAAACGAACTGCTGGACTTGTTGAGCTGTAATAGTGGCTAAAGGTTTAGGTTCTATCTATTTGGTGAAGTAGTCGATGGCTACTATGTGGAACTTCACTTGCACTTTTCCTAGGGAAAGAAGTCGAGGACGTCCATTCCCTATTTTGCAAAAGGTCATGGGGAAAGTATGACGTGGAGTTGTTCTTATTTCCGATGGATGAGGTTACTATGCTTTTGACATGGTATGCATTTTTTGACAAAGGTGTGGCAATCCGCCTCCATAGTTGGCCAGAAGTAGCCGACTCTGAGTATTCTTGTGGTCATGGTTCGTGCACCAGAGTGATATCCACATATGCCTTCCTGCAGCTCTCTTATTACGTATTAGGCTTGTTTCGCTGTCACGCATTTGAGAAGTGGCTGGCCATATCCGCGCTTGTATAAGTTGTCACCTATCATCGTATACCTTGCAACTTTAGCCAGCCAGCCCTTGTCAGCATTGGGTAGGGGGTTACTGATTTTGATGTATTGGATGTACGGAGTTGTCCAGTTTTCAGCGTGTTCCAAATTGAGGCAAATATTTGTTATAGATGGTGCGGGTAATGTCTCTTGTAAGAGGAATATGTGCTTGCTCTTTATCTTAGTGCTTGCTAGTTTAGATAGGATGTCGGCCCTAACATTTTCACTTATGGGGATGTGTTGGATGCATACACAGTTAAAAGCATATTTGATGACGTTACGGACCAGGTGATAGTATTGCAGGAGAGTGGGGTCTTTGATTTGGAATTCGTCATTCAGATGGCCTACAGTGAGCTTGGAATTGGTTATGCATGTGAGCATTTTGATGACAACTTCACGTGCGAGGGATAAGCTGGCTAGGATGACTTCATATTCTGCTTGATTATTGGAATTTTTGAAGGTGAAGTGGAGAGATTTTTCAATGAGGATATCGTTGGGGCCTTCCAAGACGATGTCGGCGCCTGCGCCTTTTGGATGTGAGGAACTATCTACATAAAGTGTTCATTGGTCTTCCTCGGGTGTGTGTTGAAGGTTGTTGACGAAGTCGAACAACCATTGGGCTTTGATGGGGCCGTGTGGTTCGTAACGAATATTGAATTCAGAGAGTTCCACGGCCTAGGACGACATCCGGCCAACAAGGTAAGGTTTTTGGAGTATTTTTTGGATGGGGTAGTTGGTTTTGACTATGATGTTGTGGTTTTGGAAGTAAGGGCGTATGCGTCTTGCTGCATGAAGTAAGGACAATGTTAGCTTCTCCACCATTTGATACCTGGTTTTCGGATCTTGCAAAGTTCGGCTGACGAAGTAGACGGGGTGTTGGATACCAGTTATTTCCTGGACTAGCGCTGCGCTTACAGTGTGATCGATTGCGGTGATGTAAACGAGGGGGTTAGTGGATATCCGGCTTGTGGAGGATAGGTGGAGATGATGGGTTGGGTTTGTTCAGCTAGTTTGGGTAGGAATCTGGAGGTGGCAGTTAAACGGCCAATGAAGCGCTGTACTTCTTTGATATTGTTGAGGCTGTGCATTTCGATGATAGCATTACACTTTTCCAGGTTTGCTTCGATGCCGCGTTGTTAGCATGAAGCCTAGGAATTTGCCATGATCAACACCGAAGACGCATTTTTCAGGGTTGAGTCTAAGGTTGTATTGTCGTAATGCGGAGAATACTATGGATAAGTCTTTTGCATGCTGCTGGTGGGTTGGGGATTTGACAACCATGTCATCGACATACACTTCGACACACTTGCCCATTATGTGGCTGAATACTTTGTTTATCAATCGTTTGTAAGTTGCTTCTGCGTTTTTTAGGTCGAAAGGCATGACCTTGTAAAAATAATTGACGTCGTCGGTGATGAAAGCAGTCATATTCATATCGGTTGTGGCCATTGGGATCTAGTTATACCCGAAGTATGCATCTAAGAAACCGAGGACTTTGTTGCAGGCTGCACCGTCAACTAGCTAGTCAATGTTGGGTGAGGGATAAACGTCTCTAGGGCAGGCCTTATTGAGATCCGTATAGTCAACACCACACATTTGCTATTTGCCATTTGCTTTTTTGACCAGAAAAACGTTGGATAGCCAGGTGGTATAGTGGGTTCCTCGATGAAGCCAACATTAAGTAATTTGTCGGCTTCTACTTTCGCTGCCAGTCGTCAGGATATTACTGATATTTAATTTGGGTTCTCCAAGGTTTGAACCCATCACCCTTCTAATGTCAAACCATCAAGCCAATTCATGCTTCTTGCTAACTAATACAATTCAAGCATTATATCATAGGAAACATGGTTAAACATATTATCCAAAATAATAATAATTAAATAACACACAATTGGCATACATAGGACTCGAACCCAAGTTCTCTCAACATCATAAAGTACTCTCAACCATTTGAGCTAGTACTTTTCCATGTCATAATAAAAAATTAATGTCATAAATGTTCTTCTCACCTGCATTTATTAATTAATTATTTATTTAATTAATTAAATTTTGCGGGTCTTATAAACCGCGACCTGAGGGTCGACGCCGGGTAAGTCTGCAGTTGACCAGGCAAAGAGGTCAGTGTTGGTGATGAGGGTGGGTGTCAAGATATCACGCTGTTCTTGTTGGAGTCCGGTCCCCAATTTGAGGGTGCGACCATTAGGGAGCTCCAAGCTTATAGTGTCATCAACTGGTTTGAGACGTGCATCGCATCCTACTTTGTGGTCCAAGTCATCGCCATATAAGGCTATGTCAAAGCCGGGTGAGCGTTCAAATTTGTTTGTTTGCAGGATTGGTAGTTGAGGACATAGGCTAACCATATAGCATTTTGGTGCGAGCTGTTGGTCGTTGTGGATGGTAAGGATGTCACCAAATGGAGAGGGAAATTTCATGGCTAGGTGGGGCATAAAGACGACAACGCCTAAAGTGTTGAGGGATGGTCGACCAAGGAGGACATTGTATGAGGTGGGTGCGTCAACGATAAGAAACCAGATGGGGATTGTTTTGGTTTGAGTTCCTTCCCGAAAAATAGTGTGTAGGTTTATGTACCCACGAGTGGAGACCTTCTCCCCGGAGAAGCTGTAGATAGGTTCATCATAGGGGATCATGGCACTAGGCGGAGCTAGAGTTTCTTGTATATTGTCTAGTACAAGATGTCAACTGAACTGCCTTGGTCGATGACAACCTTTTTTACCGTGTAGTTCTCGAGTTCTACTATGATGACCATGGGATCATCTTGCTGGTGGTCGACGCCGTGGAAATCATCGTCCGTAAAGGTAATAGGAGGCATGCGACGTCTGTGGTGAGAGTGGGTTATGTGGTTGATGACTGGAATTGATGAAGGTGTTTCTTTCTAACAGAGGAGGTGGATCCGCCGCTAGCAAAGCCTCCGGAGATGGTGTTAATTGTGCCACATAGTGGGGGATCAGTCGGGGTGACGTCGGTGCGGGAAGGTTGCGGGTCTTGACTGGTTGGTTGAGAGGTGCATCGATCGTGGCGAGTACTACGAGGGGATATCTGTTATGGAATCGCGATGGATGCGAGTGTTCATCTCTACGGACAAAGCGGCGGAAATGGCCGGCATGAACCAATTCTTCTATTTTATCTTGAAGTGCTTTGCTGATAATGTTGTCGTTGACGCATTCAAATTAATACTACTAAACTATAGCAACTTCAATATTGCTAAGATAATAGTCAAAAAAAATAGAAAGGGTAAAGTAACTCAAAGTCGTCTCCCAACGAACACAGAATTGATTTTTAACAAGTTAGTTCTTATAAAATCTATACAAAACGGTTAGTCAAATAAAATAATAAAAATATGAAAGGATTAAGATAAATAGAGAAAAAAATAGAAAAGATAAAAAGAAATAAAAACAATAGTAAAGAAAATAGATTCATTCCATTGCTTTTTCAAAATAGATTCATCATCGGTTATCTAAAGATTATTGCTCAATTAATTATTGTTGTAGATTTGTAAATTAATCAATGTAAAGTCTCAATTAATTTGTTGGCGTTCTCACTTTTAACCAAAGTACAATCTCAATTAAAAGTGAGAACTTTTAGATTATCCACAGTAAATTCAACCAAAGTACAATCTCAATCAAATTTTACTATGCCTAATCATGTCTATTCTTTTATCTCCTCACCAAATAAAAAGCTTAATT
>Ga0214544_1010582_pt1 | contig 13454 bp, 7 predicted proteins | sample CNSS3metaG_FD_160074 | JGI IMG/M metagenome (GOLD analysis project Ga0214544, IMG submission 160074) | Root nodule microbial communities from cowpea collected in UCLA plant growth center, Los Angeles, California, USA - CNSS3 | ecosystem: Host-associated > Plants > Roots > Nodule | place: USA...
CACACACACACACACAGACATATATATATATATATATATCAAAAAATAAACAAATATTATTATAACCTTTTAAAAATCATATTAAAATTGAAGTTTTTATTAAATATTATCTAAGTGTATATATAAATAATGAACGATAATGTTTCTATCTATATTTGTTGTCAAAGTGTCAATTTTAGAATTTTGTGGCAATCAAATGTAAAATCTTGAAAATGATATAACAAAAATATATTATATATATATATATATCAAAAAATAAACAAATATTATTATAACCTTTTAAAAATCATATTAAAATTGAAGTTTTTATTAAATATTATCTAAGTGTATATATAAATAATGAACAATAATGTTTCTATCTATATTTGTTGTCAAAGTGTCAATTTTAGAATTTTGTGGCAATCAAATGTAAAATCTTGAAAATGATATAACAAAAATATATTTTATGTTTATTTAATGTTTGGAGTAATATAAAAAAATAAAAATAATTATAGTTAAACACTAAAAAGAAAAAAAAATACTACAAGAAAAAATTGTTTGTTGTATATGTGTAAGGCCCACTTTTATTTAGTGTCCTAATGTTTAAGGGCTGCCACACTGTTGGGCCTAAAGGCTGGCCCATAGAGTGTTAAGGCTCCTAAAGCAGCCAAGGTCCCTCATTTGTAGCTCACTCTAAAAAAAATCAGTGCCCTAACTCTCCTTTTTCTCTCCACATAACCTCTGGTAGGGTTTGGGGTTCATCCAAGTTCAAGTGAGTTCAACCTCCTTCTTCCACTCACGTTTTCAGTTCTTAAATCTGCTTCGGCAACTCTCGTACTCATCTACTTAAGTGTCAGAGTCATTTGGCTAGCCCTTTCCAGGTAAGGGAAGCTAAGGCTTACTCGTGTGTTTCGATTTTATGTTTGTTTTGTTGTTATTTTACGATTTTTGGTTGGTATGATGCTGTGAATGCATGAAATGCCTTGGTATGTTGGTTTGGATTCGTATGTGTGGCTGTTGCAGAAACAAGCTACGTCCATACTCGAGCTCTCGCTCAGGCGGAGAACTCTCGTTTGAGCAAGGTGACATCTCGCTCAGGTGAGAGGAGCTCGCCTAAGCGAGAATGCGTGGGAACCTTGGCATGTCGTTGCAGTTTTAGCCCAGACAAGGGGTGGCCTCGCTCAGGTGAGGAGGGCTCGCCTAAGAGAGAACTAGCGAGTCTGGCAGGGCTCTTTGTTGACAGTCTCGCCTAAGCGAGGACATGTAGCTTGAGCGAAAGACCTCTTTCGCTTGAGCGAGGGTCCCTAGCTTGAGCGAGACTGGCGCAGTAATTACTCTATGATTGTTCTTTTCATGCTTTTGGTTGTTAGTTGTGAGCTTGTTTGAATTTCCTTATTTGACGCATGAAGTGTATGAATATGCATGAGTGAAATGGTTTATGAGTTGTGAATGATAAGTTTAATATGATATTGGCGTGTGATCTGTATTGGATGGTTGGTTATCAAAGTGGCATGATTTTGGCATGATAAATGATTCTATATTGATTGATGGAAACATGATGTTGGGTCGGTTAGGACGTAATTCCATGATAGTTTCGTGTTGGTGCCTCATTTGGTTAGGGCGTAATTCCATGGATCTTTAGGTGAGATCTCATGGTGGTGCCTCAGTTGGTCGGGATGTAATTCCATGACCCCTGTTAGTGGGAGTTCATGGTAGTGCCCCATTTATATAATTTAGTAAGGATTCAAGGTAAGGATTGCATCCTAACACTTTAAAGAGTCAGTTAGTCTCACATAGAGCGTACTGACTCGAGTGGTGAGAGTAGTAGGAGGCTTGGAACCCATTAAGGGCTAACCTTGTGTGTGGGGAAATGAGACACTGGAACAATTAGCTCGGTAGAGCAGTAAAAGCCACCACAAGTGCAAACATTCGCCGAATCCGACTAATTATATGTATCTGGATGAGTAGTGTGACACGTTGCCCGGATACGGACACGAGTACGGATACGACACAGACACAGATACGGAGATACGACTAAATTGAAAAAACATAGGACACGGGACACGACGTGTATATACATGTTAAGTTTGAAGCTGTCAACTAATACATTGCCAACTAACAAAAAAATGAATCAAATCTATCTATCTAATATCCAATATGCCAAAAGTAGTGAAAGAATAAGATTTGTTCCTTATTTCAATCATCAAAATCATGTCAAAGATAAAAAAATAATTTTCAAATTGGACATAATGTGTCCTACAAGTATCGTACGAGTGTCGGTGTCCGATACGTGTTGGACACGGGACACGCCATTTATGAGGCATGTCAGAGTCTCTTGAACTGTGAAATTGTATATAATTGTATGATAAATCCTTTTTCGCTCTAGCTTACCCTTTTGCTTGTTTGATTGTTATCTGTGTGGATTTCTCTTTTTGCGATGATCATCAATTTATTGATGTGAGCAGATGCGAGAACTCCCTGTAGTCATCAGGGTGATGAAAGTTCCGCTGCTTAGTCATCTGGATTTGGGCTCTACTCGTTATGTCTTCTCATAGGGCTGTGACCCATGTATTGCATTATTTAGCATTGTATTTTGAATAATTTAGACTTTTTACCCTGTTTTGTATTAGCATCATGGTGTGCCTTGATTATTGTCCTCTAAGTACTTTGGATATCTGTAGAAGTGATGTTATACTCCATTGATCTTGCTTCTTATATTATTTTGTGTGACATTTCCATTAATTAGCGTTATTAATTAAATAGGGTGTTACAATATGTTAATTGAATGTTATATCTTATGCTAGTTTAGGAAAATCGGATAGTATGGGATCTTAGGGTGTATTCTCTTATACAACATGCATAATAAAGTCTTACAAATTCAGAAAACATGATTATTAATTGCACACCAATAAGCAATAGTGTTAGCTTCACAACCCTCTTTTTGAAACAATTCTTCTTATCATTTCTAATTGCTTACTACACTTAAATGTATTTTAAACCTATTATAAAACGTATCTTTGTCAGATACGTCATTGCATGGATATGTAGGATGATCCACGTATTGGTGCATTACAAACAAGAGGTCACAAAGTTGCTACAAACAAACTTCAGTTTCTGAAATGCTTACTCAGGATATGGTTAGATCCAAATTTATGCCATGAAGTGATGTCTTTCGATTTGAAGAATGCAGAAGTTACGTATCAGAACGTATTGGACTAGATATTCTGAGAGCAGAAAGCCAAAATCATAGAGTTGAATGTTGATAATGTGATCCTCAAATTTGAGACAATAAAGCAAGGTACAACTCGCAGAAATGCATGCTCGGATTTGAAGAAAGAAAATTCTTGGGATTCATGTTGATAAACCAGGCCATTGAGGCCAACTGAGACAAGTGCCAAACTTTGTTACAATAAGAAACCCCAAAAAAACCACAAAATAAAATGTGAACCTGTATCAATAGAAAAGGAGAACATCGTTTACCTTGATTCCCAAGGCAAGTACAAAATTTGACATTGTGACATGTTCAAGTTAGATACAATGGCAAATAGTTTTAACACTGTTTGAGGCTGAGGTGATACCTTCATCAAGATTCATTACTCCTGATACAAAATTAAGACACAAGTAAAGATGCAGAAACACTGCTCCCTGGTATGCACAACCTTCACTAAAAGACAAGATTGTAAAGAATAATCTTTACTGTCACAAATGGTTAACCAGTGGCATTTTCAGATTGCTCCATCGGAAATGAATGGAGGGGTAAATGGTGAACCAAGTTTGATTAAAAAAAATAAATAAATAAAAGGAATGACCAAAACACAAAAATATAAAGGAAAAAAACCAGGATTGATCATTAAACTGAGATGGGTAAGTTCAAAATTCTACATTTCACACTAAAAACAACCTCCCAAAATAATTTGCAATATTAAATAAATAGTCTCCTTTGACAAATCACAATATTGCAGGTACCAAATCACTGAAGATTCCTCTGCCTTTTACAAACTAAATGGTTCAACTCAATCATTTCTACAAACACCTTAGGGGCACTATAATTCTTATGTCTGTGCTTCTTTTGAAGTCACTGGTCGCAGACAAAAAATTCAAGCTATCATCCTTGCTTCTATTTCTTAGTTTCCATACACACCAAAAGCCAAGACAACTCAAACACAACAATTAAAACAGAGGCACCAACCCAGAGTTAACAGAAATGCCAACAAGTGTACACATTAAAAGTAAATGGATTTTTCTTCTGAAATATCATGATTTAATAATTAAAATTTGTTATAACTTATGAAATTAGGAAGGTCCAAATTATATTATACCAACAACAACACCAATTATATGTATAATGTAGCATTTCTCCATTCAGGATTGCAAATCAAAATAACAAAAAGAGAGAAAAAAGAAAAAGAAAAAGAAAAGAAAGTAAACTATGCAACAACATATAACTCACCAAACATACATTATAGGAAAATAGCTTCTGTATTTCTCTGGCGACTCACACTTTCATGCCACCTTCTATTTACTGGTAAGAAAGAGAGAATAGAGAGAGGAAAGTGGTGAAGAGAGAAAGACAACAACAATTAAATTCTTATGGTTTTATAGAAAGAAAAAAAAATGAAATAAATTAGAAAAGGTGACAAAAGAAATTTAATGTGATGAAAAAGAAAGTATCGAATATGTTAATTTAAATATAGGTTAATTTATAGTTCATATTAACATATTAACATAAATGGTGAAATAGTAAATGTTATATTATTGAGTTTTTTAAAAACTATCTAGGAAAGTTGAATTAAATTTAAACTTTACTTTTTAAAATAAAATCAAAATTTATTTTAATAAAATTTGTTACATTTATTATAGTAATTATTTTTAGTCTTTCTTTAATGTTTAAGAATGATAAAATATTGAAGATGGAATTTGAATTATTAAAATTAAAAAATTTGGATTAACATAAATAAATATAAAAGTTATGGAAGGAGTTAAGTGAAGAGAAATTTTGTATGTTTTTATATGGCTTGATACATGAAGTTGTGGATAAGATAAAAAGAAATATAAGTTTTTGAAGATATTGTGGATAATTTATTATTGGGTGAGATAGAATAGAATGAAGGATGATTGTGATGAAGGCACGTGGCAGTCATGGCTGTGATAGTGACAGTGACTCCTTTTCACCATCAGCCTCACGTGAAGCCCATCTATCCTTTAACATAATTTCGTATATTCATTTTCAGTCCAATCAAAATTATTTTTTAAATTTAATGCTCCCAAATTTACTTAACTAGTGTGCATTCACAATAATTAAAATCTTGTCACATAATTGCAAGGAATATCTAAAATTTTTAAGGTTTACTATTTTTCCAGACTTGTTATTGTATTTTATTTTAGTTCATGATACAAATTTTGGTCATTCAAAGTTTTGAATTGTTTACTTTTATGTTTTTTTTTAAGATTTTATTAGTGATATTGACAATCCTAATACCAAATTATCAATAAAGAGTTTGGCGGAATGACTAATGTAATTTTTAGTAATTTTTATGTTTTATTCCCCATTTACTAGTTTGACATTATATATAATGATAGATAAAAAAAATACAATTTATAAAAAAATAGAATTACACATAAATTTCTTGTGAAATTTCTTAACATGACCAACCACGAATTATCATCCGTTAATGCTGGACAATAGAAACAAAAAGAAAAGTGATAAAGAAGAAGAAAAAAAAAATATAAACCATTTTTACTTATGTAATTTAAATTCATGCACCCTTCACAGGAAATTGATCAAATGGAAACGGATTTAGAGACAAAATTCAATTATTTATGCACTCATTTAGAAACTATTTTAGAAATTAAGGTTAATAACTCTTTGAATTATGTTATATTCTCACATTGAATATGTTTCAAACTTAGTCATTAAATGGGTCTTCAAAATCAGTAACAAAGATTATAATTACTTCAAATTTATATTCTAAAGTCTGTAATTATTTAAGTGATTAATTCTTGAAACAAAGAGAACACTTTAAAAGAATTTTGATTGTAGTGAACGCATACAATGAAATTAAATGACAGATACGAATGACTTCAGTAATCTAATTTTCTAATTAATCACTGGTTAAAGGGTAAAACTAATGTATAATAGACATTTTTAATATTTTATTTCTTGTATTATATTTTAAATATTCAGTGGATTAATAACTCAAGAGATGGAACAGCAGAAAAAGTATAACAACTGTTTGCATATTCATTGGCTGAGATTCTCTTTGACTCAGTCAACCTTCTCTTTCATTCACGCACACATGTAAATTTGTAATTCCATTTCGATGTTAATTATGTCCTTTTTTCTGTTTTTTTCTTCTCCCATTCTCGTTTAGTTGGTTATATATATTTGAAATATATATTTTAGGTAAAAAAACTAAAATAAAAAAGATGAAGATGTTGGTTTCTTCTTTACACAAAGCTATGTGTTCGTCTATTAATTGTAGAAACATATAGTAAGATTTTTGGTAAAGAGCATTTGATTTTATTGCTTGTCCATTAAGATCTTGTGTGGTTTTTCTCTAAAACTTTTTTTTGTGTGTGTGCAATATACATATATAGTAGTAATCCTATACATATTCGAAGTGACAAATTTGTATGTATACCTTTTTGGAACTTCAAAATAGTACGACAAATTAATAAATAAAATAAAAGGGGTACTATGTATACTAGAAAAGAGACATGTAGTTTATACGTCACTGTTTTTTTTTTATAATTTGATAAAAATGATTAATTATTCAAAATTGAAACCCCAAATTAAGTCCTAAAGTCCCCACCCACACCCATATGTATAAAAATATATAAAAAAAAAAGAAATTAAATGTAGGTGGTGAGAAAACATAGACACGTGATCAATCAATTTCCCTCACCTTTTGAGATGTGGTGATCCATGGAAATTGGGAACAAGCAGACAACATGTGCTTATCAAAATCCCAGGTCCTCCTTCTGTTTTCCTTAACCAAACAAACCTTTGTGTTGAATTGGCCTTTCCACATTTTGCGAACACGTGCAATTCTACCCAAATGTTGTTGACACATGACAGTGAAAAAAAACCAAACATGGGGTTTTTTTTTTTTTTTTTTTTTTTTTTTTTTTTTTTTTTTTTTTTTTTCCCCCCCCTTTTTTTCTTAAATTAGCATAGCAGAATCCACTCAAAGCCTCACATGTATAAAAAAAATGGAGGGTATATGAATTAATGTTTAGAATATTAAAATCCCCACTTTCCAAGTACGTGTAGAGACCACAAAGAGAGAGAAAGATTGAGAAAGGGAAGTATATATATATATATATATAATTCTTCATGAAAATGCATAAATGTTATTATAAATCAATACTCATATGTTACATAAGCACCCCCAATAAACTCATATATTCTTCTACTCATATGCACCCCACACCATCGATTATGAACAAAAGAAAAAAAAGAGGAAAAACCCAACAAGAGTTCACAAACTCTCTCTCTCTATATATATATATAAGAAGCCATATATGAAGATGAGGAAGTAGAGGAATAGAAAGTGATATATTATAAACAAAAATAGAGAAGAAGAAGAAGAAGAAGAAAAAGAAAAAGTGTGCGACGTGAAGAAACAATGAAGACTCACTTATCACGAACATGGAAGACATTGGGGTTCTTGATGACTATATCATACATGTTGATGGAGTTGAACTTGGAGAAGTCTTTTGGGAGGGAAATTAGGTCAATTGAGGAGTGTTTGTGGAATTGGTAGAGGTCAGGGTCTCCATCATAGTACCTCTCCCAACCCAATCCAGTTAAAATTTGTTCAAGAAAAGCATAGGAAGAAACAACTTCACCACTTGGCAAGTGCACCAAAACCTTTCTCTTTGAGCTACTTCCCTTCCCTTGTCTCCCATCTGACCCTTCAGCTTGAGGGTTTTCCACCAACCGATACACACCATTGTTCTTGAACATCCACACCCCAGACATTTTTTTTCCCTTAACTTTAGCTTTTCTGGTATCTGAAGAAGGGTTCTTCACTTTTGAGCAAAAGGGTATGTGAGAAAGAAAGAAAAAATGGATTTTTAGGTTTAGAGAAGGAGTTTTGGGTTTTTGGTTGTTGTTGTTGAGGAATGAATGCAAAGGTTGGGGTGGCAGGGTATATATATATATATATACACACATGTGTGAAAAGATGATGATGAGGGTAAATAAAACAAGAGGAAAATACTCTTGGAAGTGGAAGAGTTAAATGTATGGGCATGTTCAACTTTGGCATAGAATCTAGATATGTGGGGCCTCAATGTTTTCAATAATAAAATATGATTGCATGTGGGTGACCCTAGGGCACGAGAGGTAGCCGTGGGAGAATCTCTTTGATGCATGGTTTGGTGAAGTTAATCTTTTTAGTTATGACATTAATTGTGTCTTAGAATGAAGTATTTGGTGAAGTGATAGAGTTGATTTGATTTGGTGCATGTGTGAGTGTGTGAGTGTGGAGAAGAAATAGAAAGTGAATGAAAGAAAGATTTGGTAGGACGTAGATCACGAGAGTCCACGTGAACATAGTGGGGTTGCTTTTAGATGTTACATTGTGTGTCTTCTGATGTTGGCTACTCATCATTGGGAATAATTGGACACCCTTAAAACCCATCAATTTTAACCACCTTTTTATGTCTATGCTCAAATATGTCGGAGCCTTTTCTCCTCATTCTCAACACCATAATTATTACCTAATCATAAAACAAATTTAAATTAAATATTTTTCTTCCATGCTAGATTTTAACTCTATGAAGATATCACTGTAACCGATAATTAGTTTTGTAAGGTTGAATTATGTTTAAAAATTACTTTAAGACGATATGAGTATTATTCGAAATTTATTTTAACGAAATTTATTGTTTGTTGAACTATTATATTATAAGAAAATTTTTCATTAACAACTATTTTAGTGACAAGAGATTGTTAGTTACTGTAGTGACCAATTTAAATATCGATTTACAGAATAAAAAAAATATTAGTTACTAAAATAATCATTATTATGAATAAAAAATTATAATTGGTATCTAAAATCAAAGAAATTAATTTATAAATTGGTTACTAATCATTAGCTACTAAGGTTTTGACTATAAAAGAAATTAGTTTTTAAATTAGTTTATAATTAATTAATGATCAATTATAATTTTGTATTCGTAATAGTGACTATTTTACTAATCAACGATGTTTTATTTTGTAATTTGATATCTAAATTGGTCACTATAATGACTAACAATAATTAGTCACTATAATTGATTATTATTTAAGAGTTTTTCTATATTGTTATGCCACTCGTTAGTAGGTCACTATCAGACCATCCATCAATGTTTAATCCAACACTTTATTTCATTTTATTTAAAAGAAAATGCATTTTACTTTTTTTTACATAAATTTAATAATCCACGAGTTTATAAAAATAGTATCCATATTCATGTTTTTTCACATTGATTTTTGTACAAAGTTAAATAAGTTTATCTCATAATTGTAAAATATATCATCATACTCAATATATTGTGATTTATTTTTTTTGAAAAGCAAAATTTGGTTAATGGGTAAGATATTTAAAGAGCACTGCAAAAGTATTTACAATTTACTATTAACAAGATTCTCACATCTACCTTGTATGATATGACTAAATAGATTATGAGGATAAATATGTGTGTTAGGTCACATTACATATACATATACTAGAAGTTGCTATATTCTCTTGGTATCAAATTGAGAAAAAAAAATGAAGAGAGCATGGATCTTTTTCTTTCTTATCATAAAGTCTTCACTTTGTAAATTATATAGAAAGTAGACGTACGGTTCTGAACTGTTAAGTAGAAGCTGTTATCTCCTAAACTTTGCGTAAAGCCCATTTTATGCCTTACCGATGTTTCTTTTTGTATATGTACCAATGCGTGTATATACCCATATAAAAAAATAATAAAAAACTTCTTATTAACCCTTCATACACACATAACTAGTAATTATAGTGATATTATACACAAAAAGAGATAAATTAAAGTAGGTAGATTCTATAATAACTTTGTTTCTCAACATTTAAAAAATGGTCATTTCTATATTTCGGTAGATTCTATAACGTATTTTCCATAAGATATTGAATCAAAAATATGTCAAACAGCGTAAATAACTTCAATACTAACATGAAATGCATTCAACACGTAATAAAAAATTAACGTATTTGGGTTAGAAAAACTATATTTATTTATTTTTAAAGTTTAGGGATCAAAATATATATAAAATTTTGAGTCAAAATTCAAGGACTAAAAACATACTTAACAAAAAAGAAAAAATCCAAATTTAAAATTGTTTCATCAAATGTCTTCACTTGTATCCTTAGCTCGAATAAGACTAAGGTGCCAATTTTGATCGGGGTTGAAGTGTTATTAACTTTATTGATGTTGATAAAAAATTCTTTCAAACTAATTAATCTAGTTAGATTTGTGATTATTTTTCAGTTGACATTAGCAAAACGTGATATTTATCAATATCGATATAAAACTAATCTTTTTAATTTATGTCTAATGAGATTATTTTCAATCGATGTCTACTAAAAGTATCATGTCAATATTAGTTTCTAGGACCAAAATTATATATTTGCTAGTGTAAGTTCAAGTCTGATATTCGTTATAATTTTCTAACTAACATTAATAATAGAGCTATATATTTTTCAATAAATATTAGCTAGTTTTATTTTTATCAATGATAACATGACTATTTTTCAACCAATGTAAGTTATGGGTTTTTAATCGACATTTGTATGATTTAATTTTCGATTGAAATTATTAAAATTATATTTTGATGGAAAAGTAACCCAAGATTATTTATTATTCAATTTTTTATTCAATTTTCCTATTAATATTGGCTAAAAGTCTCTCAACCGAAATTGGTCAAAACAACTCATAATTTTGATGGTAAAAATAACTTTGACTAATATGAAAAGAAATATCAACAGATATTTTTTAAAGATTAAATATTAAGATTATATTTTGCATTTAGTGGTAATTGAATCCAATTATGAAAGAATAAAATTTAATAAACTTAAAATCTTTGTCAGTACACAAATATTTACAAATTAAACAATTTAAAATAAATATAATTCAAAAAATATATATTTAAATTTATTAAAAATTATAAATTTTTCTAACCAAACACATTGTTGTAAAAATTATATAACACATTGTTTTATTCTTTTACTTGCTTTTCATTCCAATCAATTAAGGTAAAAAAAACTAATTATTTTTCTCTTTCCTTTTTCATGCTCGTTTAAATACTAGAGAAGGAAACTTGTATGAATTGAGAAAATATTTTTAATTTTTTTTTCTCAAACAGAGAACACACACATTTCATATTTTCCTTTGTTAAACATTTCAAATATTTAATAATAAAAAACAAAGTCTTTTTTTTGTTTATAAGTATAGAGAAAGGAAACAAAATAAAGAAAAAAAAATTAACATTTCTCTAAAGTTAACACACAAATAATTTTTTTATCTCTAATGAAGAATTTTCTTTTATCTATGAAGCAAAGAATCTAGGGAATGACAGCTAATAGTGAGCTATGCCTCTCTTCTTTCTTTATTATTCTTTCAAAAGGTTGAGTTTCCTTTCCTAACATTCCCTATCCACAGATTCTTCATCCAAACCATTTTTTAACTTTGCAAAATTTTCCACGCATTCTTAATTTTTTTTCCTATTTATCTTTATCTTTATAGCACTACAAAAGCCAAAAGCCACTCAAGAGTATATAATAATAATGTCCAAAAAAAATAATTAATTAATTTGTTTATACTCATATTCCCATTTATATATCTTTAAGGGAAAATAAATATGTAATTACATTTATATAATTACGTACATTAGCAATATTGTCGACATGGAAGAGGATAAAGATGATTTCTTTTCAACCTTTTTTCTTCATAGATTTTCTTTTCTTTTCTTTTCTTTGAAACCCTGATATTTTACTAGTATTTTTTGTCTTGGTGTGGTCCATGATTGATTTGAAGTTATAATTAGTAGATGATTGCATTATCCATTAGGGTTTGTTGTAACCTGATGAGAGAAGATGGCCTCTGATTTTAGGTCACTTCAGAAATGATTGGCCTTTGCAAGGACCACAAGGGTCTCCCACTTATCATTATCATTGTCGCATAATTATAGTCCTATTTGTTAAAAGAGGCAACACAATTCTTCCTTGTTGCTTAAATTTGCTGAGTTGCCCATATGGCATCACATGGCCCTTGTAGGGTTCATGGTCCTCCACAAACAAATCAAAGCTTCAAAAATTCAAAATCTTAAGCACCCATGTTGTCAAATTGGTGATTAATACATACTAGGGTTTTTTTCATTGCTACAGTAGTGTGAAAAGAAACTAAATAATAGGGTTTTGTGTTTTTGCTATTGGTGTCAAAAGGAAAACTATTGGATGGGATTTTTTATTTTATTTTTTATATAGTGTGAAAAGAAAAAACAGTTGCCATGTTGGATGAATATCCGAGATTTATTGAGGGTAATTCATTGCACATGTTATGAAGGAAAAGACAAATAAATACACAATATGAAACGAACATTTTGTTTTCTTTTTCTTGCAACTGTTTAACCATTTTTAGGATAGCAACCGTTTGAAAAGAAGACACAAGAGGGAAAGGAAAAACCTTTCTCCTCTCACACTCTCTCAATCAATGCTTTCTAATTAAATAATGAGGAATAATTAATAAAATAACATATATATAAATCTCTTTCATTAATGGATAATATTTTATTGAAGTATTTTTTAGTCGAGAGAAAAGAACATAAAAACATACATTACAACAAAATTGTTAATTATCAATGAATAAAATTGGTTGATAATAAAAAAATTCGTCAATAATTTAAATTTGTTGATGGCTAAAGATATGTCGATAAAATGTTTATCAATAAATTTTAGGTATAAATACACATTTGGTACCCAAACTTTTTCGGAAAGTTCAATGTGGTACCCGAACTTTAGGAATGTTCAATTTGGTACCTCAATTTTCTAAAGAGGTTCAATTTGGTCCTCTCTGTTAAGTTGGAGTTAACACCGTGTCCGTACAGGACACGTGTCAAGCCATGAAATTTTTATTTTTTTTAAATTTTTTCAAAAAATTAATTTTTTTTTCAAAAAATTTAAAAAACTGCCACGTGTCAGTTTATCATCGTGCCACGTGGCAGCTTACAAGCATGACACGTGGCAGTGTAATAGTTGTTTTCAATTTAGTATCCCAATTTAAATTTTTGGTTCAATTTAGTACCCAAATTTTTTAAAATGATCCAATTTCGTCCTTTCCTATGAGGCCAAATTAGTAAATAAGCTTAATTATAATTTATATAAACATGTTAAAATAATTGTTTTGAATTTATACATCAAATCACTACACCTAAATATTCAAATTATTTTATTTTTTACAAGTGTAAAAAATTT
>Ga0214544_1010588_pt1 | contig 13448 bp, 8 predicted proteins | sample CNSS3metaG_FD_160074 | JGI IMG/M metagenome (GOLD analysis project Ga0214544, IMG submission 160074) | Root nodule microbial communities from cowpea collected in UCLA plant growth center, Los Angeles, California, USA - CNSS3 | ecosystem: Host-associated > Plants > Roots > Nodule | place: USA...
GTTCATAGGAGTCCTTTAGCAAATACAAAAACATGAAAAAGGATTAACTAGCAAACCCTAAACCTAATGTGAGAGTGAGTCTTGGCCAAGTGAAGGGAGATGATTGGTGGAGGCATTCCCATGAGGATTCCAGGCCAAAAGAAGAAGGAGACCAAGTGACCTTCTAAGGCATAAACCACAAAGGTAAAAGGAGACAAGGTACATGTCTACTTTTGCTTTTGCTTTATGCTTTTTGCTTTCCTCTCTCTTCTACTTCATCCAAGTGCTCCAATCACCAAGTGCCACCTAGTCATGCTCTACTTTCTCTTAATTACCTACAAAACAAGACAAACAAGGATTAGCATGTTGGTTTAAGTTAATCTAATATTGGTCAAAGGTCAACTTTGGATCAAAGTCAACAAGTCAACCAAAATAAGTCAACTAGAAACCAACTTAGGAAATTCAAACCAAAGTAATGCAAAACAAAGATAAAGGTGATGGAATAGAAGACTCCCCTCTAGACATGCTTTCTAGTGATCCTTCTTGAGGGAGCTTCTAAGGAGGTAGTCACACCTTCATCAAAATGAGAAACCCAAAATTAAAGTAAAGTTGGTATATTTGGTAAAATTAACTTGCACTGAATTTCTAGTAAGGAGTCTGATGGGAAAACTCAGCACTCAACCCCAATTGTAAGAAATTCTATTTTTTTTGTGTATCAGTGGAAAATATTTGTATTTCATACGATAAATAAGATTATATAATAAAGGAAATTAATATCATGTAATGATTACATAAGGAAAAGGTTGCTCCTGAATACATTAGGTATCCATGAATATATGCAATTCCACTTAAATTTATTATCAATGCAATATCTTTTCAATTCAACACTAAAATTAAACAGGCTTGTGTATTTTAGGCACTGAATCAATCTAATAATATCTCCACAACCTTAAAGGCTCTCTGTTTTATTCTTTAAAAGAAAAACATCCATTAATGAGTAACTGCAATATAATTTTTTAAAATGGAAAGTGGAGTATTTAATGCTTTCTTATGAGTATTTGAAAGGAACAAACAAAATTGGAAAATCATCCTTTGATGTCCAAAAAATACTGCCAACTGATATGGGGGTAATAGTATAAACATGAACATAGCAATATTCGAAAGAAATGGAGAATGTAGCATACAAGTGGCTAATACTATGTTGAAAGACAATAAGCAGAAGGTTTAATAATAGCTTAAGAAATATTGGTTACTTACACTTAACTGTTATAATTAAGAAATATTTGTGTGTGCCTCAATTTTATTAATATCGTAAGCAAAACTATATAATGTCATAACAGGTGATTCACGCACACACACACAAATTCAAATTCCTTATTTATTAGGGACAAAAAGCTCACTCTTCTGATAATAAAAAAATCACACAGACCTAAATATTCGAAATACCTAAATAAAGTACAATTTGAATAAAAACTCCAACAAATGGTATTTCAAAGAACATTTCTTAGAAGAAAAATTTCTATGTAACCAAAAATAGAACATATGAATGTCAACTTACCAATGGTTCTTTGATAACCTTATTTACCATGCCATAAAAAGATATTGTCCTATTAATGCTTCCTGAAGTTCCATCCACTTCAGATTCTGCCCACTCTATACTCTATATGAGAAGAGGCTTGAACATGCTCTCCGTAAGTTTTAGGAAAGAATAGTCAATGTGTTAAAGCAATATAATCGAAATAATCAATCACAGTCACAAGATCGGGGAAAAGATAAAAAACAAGATCAATAATCTCAAAGCAAAATTACCAAATGGAGATGGAGGTGAAGGATAAGGAACCTGTAAGTAGTCGATTTGAGTAATTGATCCTTGAAAGCAATCGGAACATTTCTCAAGCAAATAAAGATGAAGGTGAAGGAGACCTAACCTGAAATTTAGTAAAGGGACAGAGAGCTGAAGTAATGGGAGAAAGAAGAATACCAAAAACCATGGCAACCTGAAAAAAATCGTGGAATCAGTAACAACTTTAAAATTATAAATCTCACCTAAATCTCAACCTAATATAAAAACGAGACGAGCACTAACCACAACCACCTATCTCAGGCAACCTTTCCCATTGATATCCCCTACCAATGACATAAATGAAATTTGTTTTGCATTAGGAAACAAGGAAGATTAACATAAAAAAAAAATATACAATTTGAGTTTGAGATCCACGATTAGGGTTTTATACCTTTTCCATTTGAGAACCTTGGGTTTTCTGGGTTTAGTGGAGGCTTGACGCAATGAATCGTGTAGACACAAATAATCGACATTGAAATTTATAAATCTTTGAGCATCTATGATTTTCTTCAAGGAAGAAGAGACATCGTGTTTGAGACAATGAAACGTAAATCTTAGGTCGTGCGGGAGATGAGGTAAGGGGAGAAGAGACAAATGGAAGTTCAACAATGTATCTATAAGAAGATGAGGTGATGGGAGAACGCTCAGATTCAATGAGGAGAAAGAGAGACGAGCTTTAAAAATCAAAACTCAGAAGCATTATTAAGAAACAACGGAAAATCAAAAGTTTTATTTTAGTCAGACAACGTCGTCGCTGAATGGAGAGTGTACTATTGTGTTGTGTTCAGAGGAATGGAGAGTGTACTATTGTGTTCTTCAGAGGAAGACGTCGCTCAAAGAAAGCATGTAGCGGTTTAGATAATCGTGAGAAATTTTTTTACTTTTTAACGGTTTAGAATAACCGCGAGAAATACACCGTCAATAAAAAATATATTTTTTATAATATATATATATATATATATATATATATATATATATAAAACACTATTTTGAAAATCTACTAAATTTGTATAGTTGAAAATAAGAATACAACCGGTAACAAAATTACTAACAATTATTATTATTTATAATTTATTAATGGAGATAAAAGGGTATTTAATATTTTTTTTGGAAAAACTATCATATTTGTACTAATTTCAAAAATAAATAATAAATAATAAAAGTTTTTGACACACTTGATCATTTAAAATCAATTTCCACATTTCAGGGATTGAAAATAAAAACCTTCTTTCAATTGTGTATTGCAAGCAATCACTATTCCAATTTTATGATAGGAGTTTTCTTTGATAGAGCTATCCTCTCTACAGAGTTCAAATTGTGATCTTTTTAGCATTAAAACTTTGTCTTTCTATAAGCTAAGAAGGGTTTTTCAAAAGCATTCTAGTTGAGCCATAAACAGTTTTGAAAAATGATATTGGAATGGGACAATCAAGAATGGTTGAGAGCTGAAAGAATACTTGTTTAACCCATAAATGTCTTGGGACAAAAATACTTGTTTAAGTCAAAAGTAGTTTAGAGAAGGATACCTATCTGTGCTTCGCAACTTGAGTCTCCCTAATGATATTTGACTAGTTTGTCAAGAACTCATCGTAATATGTAATAAACAAGTATAAAAATACTAAGTATCTGTTTTCTCCCTTTGATCTTTTACATGCATGTTAAGTACTTGTTTAACTAAGTATAAATAAGGTAAAACCTAAAACTAACCTTGCAAAATTGATTTTTTACATTGTTTATATATTCTCACACACTTCTTTCACCCAATATAGCATGAGTTAGAAACACTTAAAAGGTCAAACACAAAAGTGAAAAATCTGTATTCACTCCCAAATTAGTCTTTACACAATTGATTGATAAGGTAATTTACCATCTTGTTTTTTAATACCTCTTAAAAGACACATGCAAAACTTGAACCCAAGTCCTCTCAATACTACCCAACATAATCAATCACTTGAGCCATCATTGTTCCTTGTTATGATTGGCGCATTTAATTCCTTTAGGTGCATCCCTTCATCCAATATTATCGTAATTAAATATTTATTTATATTTAAATTTCTCAAGTCTTATAGAGTGAGCTCCCATCTCCTTTATTCTCCGTTTCAGTACCGATGGTGGGCTGAGGTTGGATTATCAAACTTTCTGTAAGCATTCTCCTAAAATCCTTGATTGATTAGTTGGATTATGTATCTGGATTTAGTTTTAATTGGTACTACAATTATTGTGTTGTTCAGTCTAATATAATGTAAGGTTTAAGGTTGCAAATTCTTATTTAATTTTCTGATTGAAACTTTACCTTTTTTTTATTGAATATGCTTCTAATCTTTCCCTTGTTGCTGTGTTTATCTATCCTTTGCTTCAATGATGTAGAAGTTAAATGGATGATTAGTAAAGTTGTCAATGATTGTTGTGAAGTAGTTTTGAAAACTAGTGTCCATGATATATTAAAAATTAATTAATTAAATTTTTTTGTGAGAATTGCGCAAATGATATAAATTATATAAGTAGTTGGCCCTCGTTATTTGAGTCGGCCATAACACTCATTGCTAAATTGTAATTGCTTCCGCTCTTAGAGAATGGGTTGTTTACCCATGCAGATCCGACACAATAGCATCAGTATTTTTATTTTGGATGTGTTTTATTACTACTCTAATCCATGCTTTTCTTGTAGTGGTTACCATCAAAGTGAAAAAACTGTATTTATTAATTATGGAACCTTACATAAAAATTTTAAATTACCCAAATTAGTCTTTAAACAATTAATGATACAATTTACTGTCTTGTTTTCTAATACTCCTCAAAAGGGTTGCATTAGATTGGTTTACTCAATTACCAACTATTTGTTATTCCTTTTTTACTAAAGTGTAGGAACGTTAGATTGGTTTACTCAATTACCAACTATTTGTTATTCCTTTTTTACTAAAGTGTAGGAACGTTGTTGTGAAACAGTACGCGGTACAAATCTGACAAAAGTAATTATATTATTTTTGCATTGATTAAAAAGTATTAGTTAATCTTATTTAGTATTTTTGTCTTTTAATTATTCTCAAATTAAAGTTATTAACAAGATTACATTTAAAGATAAGATTTTTTTAAACAGCTAGAGAATTCAAACTTATATAAATTTATGTGCACTAATAAAATACACTTACTTTCCTCATACATTTAAGTCCTTGGAGAATATATATGATAGATTAATTTAATGAATTAATTATTTTTAAAAAAAGTTTGTTCTGTCAAAGTTGTTGTTTTGAAAATTATTTGCTTATATTTTAGAATCTACTTCAATATACTAGTAAAGACAACATATTAAATTGGACAAAACTCAATTTCTTCTCGCAATTCTTTAACAATGAAGGTAACATTATTTAGTATTAATTTGTGTATTTGCATCTATACAAAGAATGCATTGGTTACTTGGAACAACAACATATATCATCATTGCATATCCCTGCTTTATAACCTAAATTTTGGCAATTGTTGCACAGTCAAGAAATTCAATGCATCGTGTTTGAAAAACTGGTTTGCTGCTAACACCTGCATTATTATCAATACTTATAATTAGAAAGAATAAATTCAAATCAAATTCAAACTATTGTACAAATGAATTCAAGTTTTGAAAGTTATTTGTATTCATACCAGATGAAAATAGAGTAATAAACATGACTGCAATAATAAGTTTTAGAAAAACTAAGGAAAGAAGTGAACGAGCCATTCTTCTAACTTTGAAAACCTATGAATCTTTTGTGTGGTGTGGGATTCAATGTATGTGAACGAGCATAATCTACCTCTATTTATAGTGTACGTGTTTATTAATTAAGTATATAATATATTTATTAAATGTAATATTAGAAATTATTTTCTATAATTTATTTACTATATATGTATATATAATATATACTTTTAAAAAAAGCTATATACGCATACCATAAATAATTTCAAAATTAATATTATAAACAATACTTTCTAAAATAAGTTCCAAGTTAGGATATTATAAATAATTATAAAATTAATATTAGCAATTATTTTGTATAATTGATTTAGGGATATAAAAGTGTATATAATTATTCTCTTAAAAGAATTTCCTAATTTAATTTGAGTACTTTAAAATAACAAGATAGTTGTGATCAATATTTTCAAACCTAGATCATTTTAAGGTAATTTTAAAGGAATAAAAATTTGAAAGTATATAAATCAAATTAAACGTCTATTTTTTTTAACTGATTTAGAATTTGTTTTTCAAGAACTACCAACGTTATGCTATAAATAATTAAAAATTAATATTGAGAATTATTTTTATCATTTATTAATGAACATAAAAGTATATGTTATATTTTTTTTAAAGCTATACCACTTGATTTATTTTTAGATAATATTTAACTAAATCAATATTTAAATATTACACATATAATTTAGAAGTTTATTCTTTCTTATATTTTAAAATATAATTTTACACAAATCCTTACTCTAAATTCCTCTCTAAAAAATTGAGTTTCGTTGTTCTATCATATCATAATATAAAAGAATAAAATAGACTATAGAACATATTTAGTAAAAGCAAAAAAATGAAAAATTGCGTGTAATGTTTAATTAATGTTTATCGAGTATGTAATATATTTATTAAACATAATTTAAACATTTTTTTCTAATTTATTAATAAACATAAAAGTGTATCTATTATATTTTTATAAAAGCTACAAAACTCGTATGTTATACGTAATTACAAAATAAATTGTTCCTGCAGAGAACAAACAAGATAGGTTAGGCACAAACGTCACCTTACTGCGTAATTCGCTATCTCCTCAGTTGGCCTCTTTCCGGTTGGTACATGTTGACTTGGACCCAGGAGGGGTTACCTGCAGAAGGGACTCCGAAGCTCAAGTAAGTCAAAGCTCTTAGAAGGTCAAATTTGTGATTAGTGGAGTAATGAATGCGTACCTTTAATTACTGGGGTCCACGTGTATTTATAGAGTATTAATCATGTTTGGTTATGCCATGGGCCGGGCCTTGGCTTGGGCTTTTAGTTTGGGCTTGTAAGTGGGCCTGGGCCCTATCCCAGGCCCTCAGGACCCATTGAACATTATGGGGAGCTTTAACTTTACTAAGTACATTGGAGTAGTCGGCCTAGGCCGACTACTTTCCTTGGCGGTTTATGTTGGTTATGTGTTGCCTTGTGCAGGTTGTTCCTCTAGACGTTTAGGTTATCGGTTTGGTCTGGTAAGTCTTAGGTCAACTCGGCTTAGGTTGACTACTTGACTTGCTTTGGAGTATATGTATCGTTTTATTACTTATTTGGTCGAGTTTTGCTAGGTGTGGTACACCAGTCCCCCAGCCTTGGCCGATATGAGTTGTCGGTCAAGGGTGATATGTGTTTGTGTGCTAACGGGATCGACTGGGTGTGGTACACCAGTCCCCCAACCTTTAAGTGTGATGAACAGTGTTAAGGCTAAAAGTGATAGAAGGTTGATGGTAGGTGAAGGGGTGTCAGGGGTCAAATTAGGGGGTTTTGGCGCCATTGTTTTTAAGAGTCATGTCTCTTGTAATGATGGTGTCGATTGGTATGAGTTGTTGTTTTGGCGAGAAGGGGTTTTTACCATTTGGGATTCTGGCCTATAAATATGGATTTCAAAACAAGCAAGGGTTTACTTGGTTCATTTGCGAGAGTTTCGTATTCAGAGATCTTGTGCTTTTTCTTGTCCTACTAGTTCCCAATTCCAGCCGACATCTTTCCAGAAACACGAGAAAAGGTATGTCTAGTAGCGATAGCTTGTCGTTGTCTACATCTAGTAGTGAGAGTGTGGAGTCGGGGAGGAGTAGAGGTAGGCAAGTTGATGAAGAGAGTACCAGTTCTGGAGGTATGGTAAGTGGGATCCCTATGGAGACAGTGAGGGAGGTCCGAGAAGATCCCCCTGAGGAGTTGGCTGAGAGTAACTAGTTGGCCAAAGGCGGTTATGAGTGGGTGGCTGTCGATGTCCGTAATCAATCATCTTTATTTCGGTGGTCTCGCTTGTTGAACTCTTGGCTGAATTGCATGCCTGTCATCTCAAAAGGTGTAAGCGGGGATATCGTTTTCGTGGAGAGAGTTAGCATTATTGGCCGTGTGTCACGGGCAGGAGGGGGCCACGGAGAAGTTCTTCTACATGTACATGTGTCACTTTTCTCAGCTTCATGTGCGGTTGCTGTTAGATGATTTCACTATGGGTGTGTTGCGCGCGCTGAACGTGGCACTTACATAGTTGCACCTGAACAGTTGGGCTTACTTGCAAGCCTTCCGCATCTTGTGCCAATCCCTATACTTGGAGCCTTCGCCTTACACTTTCTTGTACTTCTATGATACTAGACCCCGCCAGCCGACTACTTGGCTGTCTCTGATAAGTCATCCTAGCATCAGCAGACTGGACGCATTTTCCCAGTCCTTTAAGCACTTTAAGAACGGATACGTCAAAGTTGTGGTGAAGGAAGAAGGCAAGCCCTATTTCTTGAACGCGGATGGGAGTACAAAATTCCCATTTAGTTGGACGGGTACCCCTTCTCGGTACAAGGATATGGGGATCAATGAGTTGTCAGTGGGGGATAAGGTGGTGGTGGAGACCTTATTGCCCACTAAGGGCCTAGTTAGAGTTTATAATTCGGTGCATCCGATTATAGATATTGAAGGTATTTGTTTATTACTTAAATTGTGTTAATGATTCTAAGTTGTATTAAACGGGGTTTAATATGTTATTGTAGGGCACATGGCGCAATCGGGGAAGAAGAATTTGGCGCTCTTCCAGTCGTTGAGGAAGGAGATTGCCGCTAAAGCTAAGGCAACTAGGAAGACTGACGTTCCCAACCTGCAAGAGTCCGTGGTGGAAGTACATGTACATGGCGGAACAAAGAGGAAGGCCGAGTTGCCGCCTCGCCTCGACAAGGGGAAGGATGTGAAGAAAGTGAGGGCGACCCTACTCGGGGCGGGGTCGGCCAGTGGGGCAGGGTCGACTAGTGGGGTGAAGGGACCAGAGTCTGGCTTGATTGAGTTGCCAAAAATATCTGTGAGGAAGGATATCACGATCAACCTCCCAGATACCATTATAAACTCTATTGATGGTATGGAGGCGGATCATATCGTGAGGACGATGGTGGAATTTGGAAGTAAAGCCTTGATATTAAGCCATCATGTGGGGTCTTTATATCGGCGGGAGGTGAAGGAGGGAGGTCGGGAAAGGGTGGAAGAGTTGCAGGGGAAAGTCGACAAGCTTGAGGAAGAGAAGGCTGCGTTGGAGAAGGAAAATGAGGGTTGGGAGGAGGAGAGAAAAAGGCTGGCAACATGGCGGGTTCGCTGTTGGGACTCAGAGGGAAAATTGAACAAGAGGATAGGGGAGTTTGAGGAAGACTATGATGAATTGAAAGACAAGTATGATGGTGCTGTAGGTGAGCTTGATGATCTGAAGAATTGCATCATACAAAAGCACATCAACGGTTTTGAGAAGGGACTACATCAAGTAGCCTTTTTCCACCAAGAGGTTGACATTACGGACTCAAAGTTTGATGTGAACAAGGACGTTATTGACAAGAAGCTCGTCAAGGAAGATGAAAGCGGTGCAGATGAGGAGGCGGAGGAGAAGGCGGCTGAAAAGGAGAAGGAAGCGGGTGATGCCAAGGAGGTGGCCCCTGATGCAGCAGAATATGATCCCGATTTTTATTGATTTGAGAATATTATTTGAGCCTATGTCTGTAGTATTTGGTACATTACGTTACCTTGGTACACTTTTGCATTTATGCTTAATGCGATTAATGTTCTGTATGTTATTGTGTATGATGGATTTTGATGATTTGTGGTGTATGTATGGGGCGTGTGATTATATGTTAAGGGTGTTCGACCCAGGCCGCTTACTTGTGGTAAGGGTGGGGAACTTAAACGAGCTAAACACAAGTTAGGGGTGTTCAACCCAGGCCGCTTACTTGTGGTAAGGGTGGGGAACTTAAACGAATCAAACACGAGTCAAGGGTGTTTGACCCAGGCCGTTTACTTGTGGTAAGGGTGGGGAACTTAAGCGAATCAAAAACGAGTTAGGGGTGTTCGACCCAGGCCGCTTACTTGTGGTAAGGGTGGGGAACTTAAACGAATTAACAACAAGTTAGGGGTGTTCGACCCAGGCCGCTTACTTGTGGTAAGGGTGGGGAACTTAAACGAATTAACAACAAGTTAGGGGTGTTCGACCCAAGCCGCTTACTTGTGGTAAGGGTGGGGAACTTAAACAAATTAACAACAAGTTAGGGGTGTTCGACCCAAGCCGCTTACTTGTGGTAAGGGTGGGGAACTTAAACGAATGTGAGAGTAAAAACATAGGAAAGTTGTATAGTTGAGAACCCTTCGTTTTATTTATTGAATATGGGGTGGCTCGTTAAAACCTCCCTGGCCAAAACCCTCCTTAGGGAAAAAAGACCAGGCGAGGAAAAAGAGTACACCCAGGGTTACAAGTATTCGGCTTAATGCAGTCTACATTTAACTAAAATAAAATTGGAGGTGGGACACGTTCCAAGTGTTGGGTATCTCTTCCCCAGATAAATGTTTAAGGCGATAAGCTCCTCCTCCTGCGTCTTCACGTATGCGGTATGGGCCGTCCTAGTTGGCGGAGAATTTTCCATCCTTCTTTCTTGCATTGCTGGCCATTCTCCATACTAAGTCCCCGATTGCGAATGATCGTTGACATAGGTTTGCGTTATACTTTCTGGAAGCTTTTCGTTTGGCAGTAAATTGCGTATCTGGGATTTTTCTCTGAGTTTGGGTATGAGGTCGAGATGAGTGGCCATGTTTTGGTGGTTGTGGGTTGGGTCGTATAGTTCTCGGCGCAGGGATGGTTCGCCAATTTCAACCGGTATCATGGCTTCTGCACCGTAAACTAGGCTGAATGGGGATTCATTTGTTGATGATTGAGGGGTGCACCTATACGCCCATAGCACTTCTACTAACTCTTCGGGCCATCGGCCTTTGGCGCTATCTAATCTCTTGCGCAGTTCCACTAGGATAACCTTGTTGGCCGCCTCTGCTTATCCATTAGTTTGTGGGTGTTCTAGAGAACTTGTGATGTGTTTGATGCCCATGCCAGTGTAAAACTTGGCTAGCTCTTTGTCTATAAATTGTCGGCCATTATCCGTGATGATGGTATGTGGAACACCATATCTGCATATAATATCTTTCCAAACAAACTACTGAACTTGTTGGGCCGTGGTGGTGGTTAGTGGCTTGGCTTCTATCCATTTGGTGAAGTAGTCGACGACTACAATTAGGAATTTCACTTGCCCTTTGCCGGGTGTGAAGGGGCCGAGGATATCCATTACCCATTTAGCGAATGGCCATGGGGATAATATGTGATGGAGTTGTTCTTGCTTCTAGTGGATGAGGTTACCATGTTTTTGGCATAGGTTTGCACTTTCTGGTATAGTCCTGGCAGTCTGCTTCTATTATATTTTAAATTATATTTTATTATTTATTAATTAACTTAAAAATGTTGCACGACAATTTTTAAAAAATTATCAAAATCAACGTAGAAAATTAATTTTAGATTATACTTTTTATAATTTATTAATGAATATATATATATATATATATATATATATATATATATATATATATATCATTATTTTGAAAAACTAGTATAGTTGAAAATAACAAAATAACCGTCAATAAAATTATTAATAATAATTATTTTTTATTATTTTTTAATGGAGATAAATCGTCTTCAAGTTGTGTACTTGAGAAAGAATTCACTATCCCAATTTTATGACATAAGGTTTTTTGTCAAATACCTATCATCTCCATAAAGTTAAAATTGTGATATTTTGAACAATAACACCTTGTCTTTGTATACGTCCAGAAGAGTTTGTCACAAGAATTCTTGTTGAGTCGTAAGTGGTTTTGAAAAATGATATTTGAACAGGAGCCGAAACAATGTTTGTTTAACCTATAAATATCTTCGGAATAAAATATTTGTTTAAGTCGTTTGGAGAATAATATATATATGCGGTTTGCAAATTAAGTCTGCCTAGTGATCATTTACTGGGTGGTCAAGAACTAACCGTAATCTGTAATAAAGAAGAAACCGATATAAAAATACTAAGTAATTTTTTCTCCATTTGATCTTTTACATGCATGTTCTCCACTTGTTTATCTAACTATAGAGAAGGTAAAACCTAAAACTAAGCTTGCAAAAATATTTTTCTACATTGTTTATATATTCTCACACACTTCTTTCACCCCAAATAACAAAATTTAGAAACATTTAAAAAGTTAAATCAGAAATCCAAACCTCAACAAACACCTCTTTGATCTTAGGAGGATCTTATGACAAATTATTATTGACAAAATTTGTGAAAGAACATTACCACCAAAGTGGAAAAACTGTACTCATTAACCGTTATCATGAAAGTTTACAAAAATGTTTTATGTTACCCCAATTAGTCTTTACACAAATGATTGATTATGCAATTTACCGTCTTGTTTTCTAACACCTCTAGAAAGGGTTGCATTATATTGGTTTACTCAATTACCAACTATTTATTATTCATTTTTTACTAAAATGTAGGAAAGTTTTGCAACGTACTCGGTAGAAATTTGAACACAATTAATTATATTATTTATGCATTGATTAAAATGTAATAGTTACTTAGTATTTTTTTATAGCATAAATAAATATTTTTTAATTATTCTCATATTACAATTATTAACAAAACATGATTAAATTTAAAGATTAATTTTTTTTTTAAATTGCAAGAGAGTTCAAACTTATTTATATTTGTGTACACCAAGTAAATACACATAATTTTCGTGTATAATTAACGCCTTGGAGAATATGATGGATTGATTTAATGAATTATTTTTTTGTTAAAAGGTTGTTTTGTCATATATGTTTCGAAAATTATTTGTGTATATTTTAGAATATACTTTAATATACGAGTAAAGACAACATAGTAAACTAGAGAAAATTCAATTTCTTCGTACAATTTTTTAACAATGAAGGTAATATTATTTGGTATTGCTTTGTGTATTTGCATCCATACAAACAATGCATTGGTTACTTGGAACAACAACATAGACCATCATTGCATATTCCTTTTGTATAACCTAAATTCCGGTAATTGTTAACACAGTCAAGAAATTCAATGCATCGTGTTTGACAAACTTGTTTGCTGCTAACACTTGTATTTTTATCAATACTTATAATTAGAAAGAATAAATTCAAATCAAATTCAAAAAATTGTGCAAATAAGTTCCAGTTTTGAAAGCTATTTTTATTCATACCGGATGAAAATAGAAAAATAAACATGACTGCAAAGATAAGTTTCAGAGAAATCAATGAGAAAAGTGAACAAGCCATTTTTCTAGCTTTGAAAACCTATGGATTTTATTGTGGTGTGGGATTCAAACTTTGCATAATATACCTCTATTACATGTTTATTAATTAAGTATATAATATATTTATTAAATGTAATATTAGAAATTATTTTCTATAATTTATTTACTATATATGATATATAATATTAAAAAAAGTTATACATAAACCATAAATATTTTCAAAATGAATTAAAAATTAATATTATTTTAAGGCTATACCACTTAATTTATTTTAAGATAATATTTTTTATATTT
>Ga0214544_1010589_pt1 | contig 13445 bp, 5 predicted proteins | sample CNSS3metaG_FD_160074 | JGI IMG/M metagenome (GOLD analysis project Ga0214544, IMG submission 160074) | Root nodule microbial communities from cowpea collected in UCLA plant growth center, Los Angeles, California, USA - CNSS3 | ecosystem: Host-associated > Plants > Roots > Nodule | place: USA...
TTATCTAGTTAATATGACAACCACAATGTCTACCAATAACTAATCATAAATTGATACAGATTTATTTCTTATAATAATTTTATACTTTTCCAGTAATTGTTAAACCAGTTGAACAGTAATTGCTCAAACAAAAATGCTTATTGTAAGTGCTTATCAATCAAATGTCTCCAACTTTTACATCTTAGCAATCTTGCATGTAATGGTAAAATTGTGATTGGACACAGGAGAGTATCAGGGAAGCAATCAATTACTGGCGCAACTCTGACCACCAAAGACAGTAAATTTTTAATCTTTCCAGCAACAAACTTCACTTCATCGCGCTTGCACATACCCCCATAGTAAAAAAGATTCAATATTGAAAAGAAAGATGCAACCTTCAACATGCAAGAATCGACGAAAATATGTAAAAACAAAAATGGCGAATTAAGAAAGGAAGAGGTTTATTTGGTAACAGGTAGATGGCGAGAAGAGCGATACCTACCAAATCTAAGCCCGTGGAGTGTTTTTCACTTGATGACAGTGAGAAGGAAAGCCACCGGAGGGAATCGAGTGATACAAAGGAGGGAAATGAAATAGAAAGCGAATTTTGACTATTTATATAAAATTAAATAAATAAAATATATTTTTTTATACATTTAGTAATAACTTAATAAAATTAGGGATATACTTGTCCACTATGTCTACATAGGTTATGTATACATATAAAAGATGTTATATTTTTTTAATATAATTGATTTCATGTTTTTGCTATAAATTTGTAATAATTATATATTTAAGTTGGGAGAAGTAAACATGTACCATGAGTTGATAATTATAAAGTGTGTCAAGTTGACTTTAAAGTAGATACCTTCTTAGAAACATTATAAAAGTTATAAAGTAATGAAGTTATAAAATAATACATCACTATAATATCACTAAACTTATGTAGAAAGGCAAGAGAGAAACAAAAGATCTAAAGATAATTGAACAAAAGACAAAAAAAATTAAAAAACGCGTGAAACTAAATCGATATTTACAGTTTGTTTTATATATTTTAACCAGTGTTATATTTTAATATATATATATATATATATATATATATATATATTGTAAGGAATTGATTTATCTTTTAAATCAAATTATAATAAAAAAGTTACCTAAAAGTCAATGATTTTGTGACAAAGTATGTTCAGTCACGTTATTTAATTTGTTATCGTTATTTTATACATTATATGATCTGAACTACGTGAAAATAATAAAATAAAATAAAAGTAAATTTTTACTTGTTGATGGCAATATCATGAGACAATTTTTTTAAAAAAATGTTCAACATCTAGCTTTAAATGCATCTTGAAGTTAACGAATTAACAAATTTCATTTGTGTATATATATTTTTTTTACTATGTATGTATTTTTAAACCTGACTTAAAAATTGCACAAAATAATTACAGATTTTTTACAAAGTCGTGTGAATATATATATATATATATATATATATGTTTCAAAAGTAAAATGACAATATTCAAAAAAATATTTACCAACACTTAAGGGTCATAAAATTTTATGTTTCTAACTAGACTTTATTAATTATGTCCGCAACTTCAATGACATATTTTTGATACATGGAAAAACAATGATCGAGAAGTAAGTAAGAACTTTTACTATTATATTATTATTATTATTATTATTTCTAGTATTTCTAGTATTTCTAACTTCGCAAAATTAGTGTGTTTAGTAGACAAGTAATGTTTTAACAAAATACATTATCCAATTTATTAAAAGAATATATCAAATTAAATTGAATTAATATTTCATTTTGTTTACCTTTAACTCATTTTAACCAATTCTCTAATTAGCAAGTTATTTGTGTTAATATGATATTTTTTTTAAATTGTACTTAAAAAAATAATTTAACATTTCAAGTACAATAATAAATAAATTGTAGTAAATTAATCCAAACTAATTCAATATGCATATATAACCCATATAAAGAGTGAATACTATACTATTCATGTCAAACTTATCACTAAAATTTTATTAGTTAGTTATGTGAATTTACTTCAATTATAGACAAAACTCAATCTAATTCATTTAGACTCAATTAAATTGAATTAATCATACCCGAGCACTAAAATTCTACAAAAATTAGTTATGTGAATTTCATTTCAATCAAAAACAAAATTCTATCTAATTTATTTGACTCAATTAGATTGAATGAGTCATTAAATAAACCAATCTAGTTATCCTAATAAATATCTCTAAAAAGATTATGATAATCATATCCGATCACTAAAATTTTACATAAGTTAGTTATGTGAAATTTAATTCAATCATAAACAAAATTCAATCTAATTTATTTGGACTCAATTAAATTGAATTGATCACTAATAAATTAATCTAATCATTCTACTAAATATCTCTAAAAAGTTTATGATAATCATATATCAATCACTAAAATTTTATAAAGTTAGTTATGTAAAATTTACTTCAATCATAAACAAATTTCAATCTAATTTATTCATACTCAATTAGACTAAGTTAATTAATGAATAAATCAATATAATTAACCTAATCAAATAAATATCATGATAATCATATCCAATAAAATATTCTAAATGATTATTTTAAGTATTAAATATGTTATCTGAATGTTTTATAATAAAATTTTTATTTTATTTCAAGACTAAAATATATAATTTATAAAAATCAAACATAACCAAAACTCAAGATTCAAGATTGAGGACAAAAATATAATTAAGTCAAATAAAAAATAACACTTAATTGTTAAAGAATGGTTAATTAATCGTTAAGATAACAGTATTTGAGAAAATACTAAGATTACTAATACTATAAATACATATTATTGTAGCGCCACCGGAGGACCCACCTCTGCACAGTCCCCTCCCTCAATCAATTCTATTTCTCCCAACTTTTTCCCTCAAAAACAACAACACATCCCAACCCATCTCTCTCTCTTTTCCGGCGTTTACGCCTGTAACCCCTTTTTACGTTTTACTGCAAAGTCCTTCCCCTTCTTTCTTTTTCAATCTTTCAATCTTTTTATTCTCCGTCGTAATATTTCGTTCTTTCGTTCATATCTATCTATCTATCTGCTACTTGTTTTTCTTTTCTGCTTTTCATTAATTTTTCTTCTTCTCCCCAATTTGCTTATCTGCTTCCTCGGATTCCTTACCGCTTCCCTGATTTCACCGTTATGACCTTTTCCCCATTCATTTTCTGAGATTTTCCGAGGTTTGCACTGTTGCCATTTTATTATCAATTTATTAGGGTTTTTCTCCTATCTGCACCGACTTTATTATTAATTATCTGCGTCTGTGTTTTCTTTTTGATCAATCAGGGTTTCCGAGAGATGGCGAACGAAGGAAGTAATACTGAGACCTTAGCTCCCGCGGAGCCACATCTGTTCGAGGTATTATATGAAGCGTGGTTCCGTGTCTTGAAAAAATAAGTAGTTTAGATGCTTATATTTATGGTGAAGTTTGTGAATCAAACAGTGTTGTTTGTTTAATGAGTTTGAAGATGTGATGTACTGATGTCGTTCAAGCATTCTTTATTTAAATCTTGCATCCGTTAAAATTTTGATCCGTATGTTACTGGATACTGAGAGCCTCCTGCAATCATTGTTTTGATATTTTCAACGGTTCTTAAATCATAAGAGTTTACTGGAGAAGTTTTTTGTGTCTGTTGTGTGAATGACATGTCTTCCAGGGGGGAATTTTTCTTGCTAAGCGGCTAGTCCTCTTTCTGCACTTACTAGTGTAAATGGAGGCCTATTTAATTTCTACACCAGAATTTTTCTGTTTTGGATGTTTTGGCGTGAATGATATCTTCTTATCCTTGTATCACTTAATTCTTGCACGGTTCAGTTGAGTATAATTTGATCACGTAAAACATAACTCATAATCTCTTTTGTAGAACCGGCACGTTGATGCTAGCCAACATCATCAAACTTCGTATGCTCCCGCTACAACTGGGTCTGAAGCCGCATCATGGACTGTTCATAGCTCTACAGGAAATGGGATCTATTCTAATCCAACCTACCAGTATGATCAACATCCACAGCCGCCTGCAAGAAGCATTCAAGATGGACACAATGTATCATCAGTTGCTGGTAATTCATCAAATTTGGGAACAGCTAATGTAACCCAAGATTACAATGCATACGCATCATACCCAAGTTCTTCTAATCCATATGGTTATGGCAGCATGGGATACTCGGGCTACTATAACAACTATCAGCAGCAGCCTAATCATACCTATTCACAGCCTGTAGGAGCATATCAAAACACAGGTGCTCCTTATCAGCCTATTTCCTCCTTTCAGAATACTGGGTCTTATGCTGGATCTGCAAGTTATTCAAGCACTTATTACAATCCTGCTGATTATCAGACTACTGGAGGTTACCAAAACAGCAGCGGATATGGAAATCAAGCGACTGTGTGGAACAATGGCAGTTACTCTTCTCATCCGTATACTAATTACACCCCAGATTCCAGTGGTTCCTATAGTTCTGGTGCTGCCACTACTTCATTGCAGTATCAGCAACAGTACAAACAGTGGGCAGACTACTACAATCAAACAGAAGTCAGCTGTGCACCTGGGACAGAGAACTTATCTGTCGCTAGTTCATCTGCTTTGGGTTGCCCTATTCCTGCAGTTACTAGCGGTTATGCAACTCCAAGTAGCCAGCCACCACAATCATATCCACCATTTTGGAGGCAAGAGTCCAGCTCTTCTGCTATACCTTCTTTTCAGGTTTGAAGATTATTTTCAGTCCAAAAGTGTGGAAAATGATTACTTCTTAGAATATTTGACCTGACAGAGCAGATACATTGTTATTCATACTGTCAAGTTGCTTCTGTTCTGGCTTTTGTTGAATTCCAATTCTAATAAAAGAATTTCCATGATGGATATCTAATATTTGTCTGGCTTCAGTTTTATGAGATTGTTGTATTTGGATGATTAGTATTTTTTTGAAGTCTAGTTTAGTTAACTTAATAATTTTATGTTAATTTCTTTTTGTGGTCAGCCTGCTGCAGTAAATGGTGGTGATCACGATGGTTACTGGAAACATGGGCCCCAAAGTTCTCAGATACAACAAACTAATCCTATTCAGCCAAACTATCAAAGTCCTTTGGATTTAAAATCTTCTTATGATACATTTCAGGATCAACAGAAGACTCTATCTTCTCAAGGAACCAATTTGTACCTCCCTCCTCCTCCTCCGCTGCCTCTCCCCTCTCAACAGGTAAACTTGTCACCTGTACAAAGTGCTCCATCTCCAGATGCAAAACGGGTAAGCAAACTTCAAATTCCTACAAATCCACGAATTGCTTCAAATTTGACATTTGGACAGCCCAAAGCCGAAAAGGATGGGTCTTCAACTGTTTCTGCTCCGAAACCTGCGTATATTGCTGTTTCGTTACCAAAGCCAGCTGAGAAAGTATCATCTAACGATGCTGCTAATTCCATACTTAAGGTGATACTTGGACAATAATATTTAATGGATTTTTAAATTACATAATGCATTCTAAATTATTATCTTCCTGACAATTTTTTTATTTCATTACATTATTTGCTTTATAAGAACATCATTGTACTATAAGTTGATGGAAACTAAGTGTTTGGACTTACAAGCTTGGCCATAAAAGAAAAAAAAAAGTATTATCTTTTAATAATTACCGAACTATTCTTGCTCACAGCCTGGTATGTTTCCCAAGTCTTTACGTGGCTATGTGGAAAGAGCTTTGGCTCGTTGTAAAGATGATAAGCAAATGACTGCATGTCAGGCAGTCATGAAGGAGGTGAGATTTTAGTCTTATACTTAAAGAAGAAAATATATGATGATAATATTTCTTTCATATCCTGCTCTTTATTTATTTGCTAGATTTGTTTCCCCCTTCCTTCTAGTTTTGCAGCTTTTACTCTATGGCAAATGATACATGTTTGTATGTAACGTTTGAATCAAACAAAACAGGGTTGACGGTCTTGACCTTAGTTATTCAGAGCAGAAGAAGTATATGATTTTGTAATTTCGTATAACTTGCTGTCATGTTTTTAAATTGATACTCTCCAGTCATTCAGAAAAAAAAGTTGACGTGTTTATAGAGCTAATGGTAAGTGATAGAGGGACATTTGTGTACGGACATACCCACGGCAACATTCTTAATTACCTTTTTTATTGTAATTAATAATTTCATTTTTCATCCAATCACCAACCATCATGTATGGTATATTAACTTTTATAATGACTATCTTGAAAGTCATACTAGGGATGATTTCTGATTGGTTGACTTTTATATCGACTTCAATAGTGTAAAAGGTTTTACTGATAGTGCATGTCTGTGAAACTCTTCGTAATAGTGAATTTAGTTAGATTCATCTACATTGTTGATGCCTTTTACATTGTCATCTGATCATGATAAGATTATTGAATTTTTGAAATAATGACTTTAAGAGGAACATCTATGGTGATTTCTGTTTGGTTGATATTGTAAAAATCTTTATACTGACAATGTCTCAATGAAATTCTTGAATAAATACCTGCTGCCAAATCATTGTACATGCACACAATGTCTTGTAAATTTTCCCCTCAATAAGCACACAACTTGTGTGTGCACAAGGATGAAAGAGAAATGTAAGCTGTAGAATCTTATTATCCGCTACAGGGAGCACATGATACCATTCAGTGCAGTAAAAAGCCAGAGCTTTAGGACTATTATTTACCATGAGATCTCCCTTGACAATTTCTTTCAAAATCCTTCTTGGTCTCCCTCTCCTCCAGTGCATGCAAGAATGTTACTGAAAACGATTGCAGTTTTTGCCTGCAAAGGGAGACAATTATTATCTGATGCTGTGTCTGAGAATTGGAATTTATTTTTACTTATTTTCACTTATGGCAATTGACTTCTTGTCCTTTTTGTTGATCGCTATGAACATCAATCATATAGGTTGTTTTCTTGATTTTTGTTTGTGAGTTTGCTTCTATAATAATCTTACCCGATTCCTTAACCTACTTGGCAGATGATAACTAAGGCAACAGCTGATGGTACCCTCAACACACGAAATTGGGATATGGAACCACTTTTCCCAATGCCAGATGCAGATGTGATCAATAAAGAGTATGATTTCTCTTGTTTTTGTTGGTTGAAATATCATTATTGTACCTACCTGAGTGTAAATTTCAGGTGTTTATATTTTTTTTTTCTTCTGATTTTCATGGTTTGATCAATTTCTGTTTATTCTTCCTATTTTCCATTTGGAATATGTACAAGGAGGAATTAAAGTAGCTTATTTCTTTTGTTTGGGAGGACCAAAAAGTGAAAAATTGAATGTAGTTAAATTAAAAGAAAGTTAAAAATTTAAAGTAAAGTAAATAGTTTATGTTGTACAATATAGAATTACGGTACTTTATTAAAATAGGTATACAAAGTATTAAAAATTTTGTTTGATGTGATAGTATGATAGGAGCTTCCTCTTTATACACAACAAGAACCTATGTGTTTTAAATGTTATTAGAAGCCATACAAATTTCTGTTGTAGTAAATGTGACATTTTAGAAACTATTAATCATGTTGCTTGATTTTAATTGGATTTGGTCAGATTAGAGCTTATAGTGTTGAGTGTATTTTATCGAATCTGTTAGGCCTCTTGGTCGCTCACAATTAAGCCTCTTTTGGATCATCCATAAATATGTATTTTTACATTCGAGATGTCTAGTCTTTAGTATGAGGAGGTGTATTAGAGATCCTCCATCAACTAGAGATATGACAAAATTATAGTATACAAGTGAGTGCAAATCTTACCTAACAAGCTTTTTGTGGGGTTGAAACTTACTTGCTAAGTGCAATAAAACACCAATTCATAAAGATGAGAATGTATCTATGTAGTCTTTATCTGATACCAAAGCACATACCTAAATGCTTATCCTTAAAACTTATACTAAGTTTTTACCTTTTTTTATTTTACATCTGTTGAAGGTTTTCTTAATCTCTAAAGCAATACATTAAGGAAAAAAACTATTGAATGAACAACTAGAAGCATCTAATCTCTTAGAAGTCCTGATATCATTTATCTGCTTCCTCTTGAAATAATTAGGATAATTTAATGGAAAGTGATGCATGTCTTATTTTATTTTTTAATTTTATCCTCATTTTATTCTTTTTCAAACGTATATACCATGCATTGCATCTGTGCTTCATATGCATCCTATCCTTTGTAACATTAGATTATAATGTTAACGATAGAATATTATTTTAATGTGATGTTATATTATGACAAATATTATTTGTTGCTGTTTCGAGCAGTAGTTCACTGTCATCAGCTCAGGATTCTTTGTTGCCAAAGTATAAAAAAAGTCCTAGACGATCTAAAAGTAGGTGGGAGCCCATGCCTGAGGAGAAGCCAGTTGACAATCCAGTGTTAATGAGTAATGATGCTGTGAAGTTCAATAGTTGGGTGCCTAATGCAAAGGACAGAAAGGTATTTATATGCTTGTTCAAGTAATTTATGGAATTTTCAAGGCTCTAGCTGGTGTCATTCTTGTTACTTGTTACAAATTGGGTGGAACTGCAGTTTAATTAGTTTACCTTTTTGTTTTCCTGTTTTCTCTTTAGTTTTTTATTATTGGTTTTGCTTCATTTCATGCCATTTTTATCTTATGGGTTATGTTTGAGGCTATGCATCGATATAATCAGGGATCTTTACTATTATGCTATGGATAATAGTTGCTTTGTGATCCCCATGGCACGATCCTAGTCTGAATGATCCTTTGCTTTTCAGATAAGTTGGTGGTTCACATCCCATATATTTAGTGTGCTCACTTTTATTCTACATTTCAATATCCTGCAATTTTTGTGTGAGCTTCTGTGAGTGAGCTAGTATCATATGAAAATTGTATAGATGTGTCATTTGGTTGGCTTATGTATTGTCATAATTATAATTATTTTGTTCATAAAGCTTCTCAAGTTCATTGTATTCTTTTATGTTTAACCAAACTGACTGCTTTACTTATTTATATTGTTCTATAAACTGTGTCATTATTGACATATACCGTAACTGGTATTCTTTGTTGGGTCTGGAGTTTGGTACCCTTGTTTACGAAAACATGGATTTGTTTTTTGTGTCTTTAGCCTTATTCATTTTCAAAGAACTTTTTAATCTTGTGAAGTATTGTTCTTTTTTCCTCATACCAGAAGTGCTCTTAAAGTACAATCACGTTGAGAATGAGAAGTATGTGTGCCTATAAATTTTAAAGAATGAATGTTTCGCTTACCTCATAAAATGCCATGCAGGTGGCAATGGAAAACAAAGAAAGCAAGGAGGACGTGTTGAGGAATACTAAATTTTCTCCATTACTGCAGAGAATGTCTAGTAAGGCTCTCCAAAGGCCATTTAAGAAGCAGCGTCTTACTGATGCTTCTATTGTTTCTGAAAATGGTGATGCATCTAGTGATAGTGACAAGGAACAAAGTTTGACTTCGTATTATACTTCTGCAATGGCATTTAGTGATACACCAGAGGAAAGGAAGAGACGCGAAAATCGTTCCAAAAGATTTGATTTACAAGGCCATCGAACAGAAAATAACCACTCTAGGAAAAAACATGCTGGAGCTGGAAACTTGTACAATAGAAGGGCTAGTGCCTTGGTTCTGAGCAAAAACTTTGAGGATGGTGCCAGCAAAGCTGTTGAGGATATTGACTGGGACGCTCTGACTGTGAAGGGCACTTGCCAGGAAATTGAAAAGCGATACCTGCGTCTAACTTCTGCCCCTGATCCTGCCACTGTAATGTCTCCTCTCAATAATTTAAATTACTGTTACTTTTCTCTGTCTTTCTATTATTTCCTTTACTCCCTAACTATGAACCTTATTAAACTGCTATGAATTAAAGGTACGACCTGAAGAGGTTCTTGAGAAAGCTCTATTGATGGTTAAGAATTCCCAGAAGAATTACCTTTATAAATGCGACCAGTTAAAGTCCATTCGCCAAGACCTAACTGTTCAACGAATACGCAATCAGTTGACAGTCAAGGTATTTTTTCTGATGGATAACGTTCTAGTATTGCTTATTCTTTTTTTCATTTTTATTTTTTTTAAAATTTAATGGTTTCCCACTTCTCCTGCATCTCTCTGGCTATGCTACTGATCAATTGTTCAGGAACCTCTTTAAATTTTAAATTTCCATATCTTTATTGAAGTAATGAGATATTATAGTGAAAACATATCGTCCCGCACTTGTATTTTTCTTATTTTAACGTGTTCTGCATATCAGAATTCGTTTCTGATATAACATAATGACGTCATCTGATGTAACCTATAGAAAAAGGCTTTTTGTGATGGTAATTTGCATATTCTGTATACACTGATATATTTTCCACTTTTCTGCCGTTGATAGTAAGTAACCCTTGAAAGTGTGATTCAGGTGTATGAAACACATGCCCGATTGGCACTAGAATTTGGGGACTTGCCTGAATATAATCAGGTTAGTTCTGTATATTATCTGTGAAGAAAAATGCTTTATTTAGTTTTAGGGTCTGATTACTTTTTTGTGTGTTTTTTCTTGTGAATTATGCATCTGTTTTCCTTCTGAGATCAAGGATTAAAATATTTCACTGTTGTTTTTTTGGTTGGAGGGGTTAGAGTGGAAATAGGGAGGATAAAATTTAATTTATCAATACTTTTTCACTTTATTTATCACCTATTTTCATTTTTTATCTCTTCTCTTTATTTTTCTTCACCTTAGTACCCTTTTTAATTTTTACTTTATTTCTCACCCATTTCCACCCATCGTTTTAATTGCTATCTATCCTATTTCTCTAGTCTCTCTACCAAACAAGGCATAAAGGCAATCAAGGATGAAAATTGGGTTCCATTCTTGCTCGTTTTGAAATGTGAATGATTTATTATAGACGTTGCCGATGTTATTCAACTTGTAAATGAACTTTACATATCGATCCTATTTGTGTGAATGCAGTGTCAATCTCAGTTAAAAACTCTTTATGCCGAAGGAATTGAGGGCTCGGATATGGAATTTGCGGCTTACAACTTGCTTTGTGTTATTATGCATTCAAATAATAACAGAGATCTCGTGTCATCAATGGCCAGGTTTGCCCTGCGCTTCCAAGCCTTGATTTCTTTTTTGAAAGGACTCATCTGTCTGAATTTTGTGATGTTATCTCAGATTGAATCGGGTGTGGGAGTTATCTCCCCAAAAACATGCTTTGATAACTATATTGTGTTTCACCTATCAGAATTTTTGTGCTTTTGTTATTATAATCTGCATTGTTAAAATTTACTAGTTTTGGTCTTTTGGGAGTTCTATTCCCTGAAAAGTACTTTGATAATTCTGAATGTTATTTAAAATTTGGAAATTGTTGGTTTGAATTGTAGTCATGTGATGGGAAGGATTTGCCTGCTCAAAACCTCAAATGTTAGTTGTTTGGGATAAGTGAAGTGATAGATCTAAAAATGTTTGAGAGAAAATAAAAGGATCGAGTCTAGGAATGAATTTACTGGGTCAATATTTACATTCTGAATTAAGTTTTTACTATAATTTAAATTATAAAGAAAATTTATAATATGTAAAATATACATCCAGAATAGAGGATATTAAAAATGTTTAATTGAGAGAAAATAAAAAGGATTGAGTCTAGGAATGAATGTACTGGGTCAATATTTATATTATGAATTAATTTTTTACCATGACTTAAATTATAAAGATAACTCATAACCTACACATCTATACTTAAAATATATTAGAAGTTTGTGTCCTAGTTGCCCGAAAGTCAATTTTGATCCCATCCCTATTCCTTGGGTTGAAATCACTGATTCTCAGATGCTGATGAACAATAGAGGATTGGATCAATATATGCCGAGTCTTTCCATGGATATACGGAAATATTTTTCCAGAAATTATTGTAATAATATTATAATTATAGCCCAGTCTCAATTATTCTGCCATGATTCATATAACGTCTCAAATTTGAACGTCTAATGTTCTCAACACCAGGTTGTCACCCGAAGCAAAGAAGGATGAAGCTGTAAAACATGCCCTTGCCGTTCGTGCTGCTGTAACTTCAGGAAATTATATTGCATTCTTTAGACTGTACAAAGCAGCTCCTAACTTAAACACCTGCCTTATGGGTGAGTGTTTGAAATTAACTTGTTTTCACCGTGTTAAGGGGATAAACTGAAGTGATTTTTTATTTTATTTTATTTTCCACAGATCTATATGTTGAAAAGATGCGTTATAAGGCTGTGAACTGCATGTGCCGGTCATATCGCCCAACTCTACCTGTCTCGTACATTTCTCAGGTTCTTGGGTTTTCGACTGGAGGTGCCATAAATGGAGCCAGTGACGAAAGAGATACAGATGCTTTGGAAGAGTGTTCAGAATGGTTGAAAGCACACGGTGCTAGCATAATTACTGATAATAATGGAGATACACTACTTGATGCTAAAGTATGTTCGATCTCTATCCTTCTCATATTTTGATTTGTTGAAACATCACTCATGTTGAGCATTATGGTAGTGTTACCTTGAATCATTGCATTGACTTCTTCCACATTTTGAGAGGTGGTTTGGACTTAATCCATGAGCCGGTTCACCTGTATAAGTCTAGAAATTCACCGTCACTAATCGACTTGTGAAATTGTTTTCTTAACCTGATTTATGGGTGGGTGATCTGATGGACATTTTTAATTTGCAGGTTTCAGCATCTTCTCTGTGTATGCCTGAGCCAGACGATGCTGTTGCCCACGGAGATACCAATCTTGCTGTTAATGACTTTTTAGCACGAGCACCTTTATAGCCAAGTTTATTGTTTTTGAGGCACAGAATGATATGTGATATGACGTGGTGGGTAGAACAAAGGCTGTGTGATGGATGGTCGTGTAACTTAGAGTCAAACCTTGGGATTAGTAAGTGGAATATAATGAACTGTGGGAAGAGAAAAATATGAAGCCGCCTAAGGTTCCAATGAATACGTAACATACATACAGCCTTAAATATTGATTGATTAATTGTTTTGATGCTTACTATTCTTTCCTGGAGAAAGGTCAGGACTATAGGTGCAATGCAATGTAATTTAGCTCTCAAAATAGTTATAAAATTTCCCTCTCATTTTTGTACGAGAATGTCTTCTGTACTTTAGACAATTTCAAATATTCATATTTTATATAAAAAATTTATAACATGCTTTCGATTTCGATGGTTAATAGCATCTAATATAAAGTCGGGCCGAAATAAATGAAGAAACATGTATATTTTGTTACATAGTTGCAAGCTTATATGCTTAGGTATTGCCTCCTGCACCCTATCTTTTTTTTTTTTTTTTTTTTTTGCATTTTTTTTCATATTTTCATCTTTTTTTTTCTCTTTGTTTGCTAAATTTAAAGTTTGAAAATCTTTGGAGAAAAATTTATTTCACCTTTTTCTTATTTTCCA
>Ga0214544_1010593_pt1 | contig 13440 bp, 6 predicted proteins | sample CNSS3metaG_FD_160074 | JGI IMG/M metagenome (GOLD analysis project Ga0214544, IMG submission 160074) | Root nodule microbial communities from cowpea collected in UCLA plant growth center, Los Angeles, California, USA - CNSS3 | ecosystem: Host-associated > Plants > Roots > Nodule | place: USA...
CCGTTTCTGCATTTTTAACGGAAGGGGCTTCATTGAGACAACTTTCTAAAATTAGGGACCTATTTAACACTTTTTCCAAATGAGGGACCAAATTCAAATTTTCATACGAAATTTGGGACCAATGGAACAATTTAACCTAAATTTTATGGACATGTTAAACGCGTTTCATCATAACATTTGAGTTATTTACAATGTTTGACATGTTTCCGCTTCAATGTCAACTAAGAAACATGTTTAACACGGTCAAACAAATTTACTGTAATTAGATTAAAAAAACTATACTCATTCATGTTTAAAATTTGAGATTAAAATGTATCCAAATTTCGAACACAGACGATATTCAATTTTTTATCAAAATTAAGATATTAAAAACGTATTTAACCCTTTATTTATTTTAAATTATCATAAACATGTAAAAATAAATAAAAATATAGTATAATATATTAGAGAAACTTACTTTAATCCTTTTTAATATTAGAAAAACCTAATTAAATCTATTAATAAATCTAAACCATTGATTTTGAGAAAGAAAAAAAAAACTTTTTTAAATCCATAAGCTAAAATAAATTAAATTTGAAAAACAAAAAGAAAATGGAGACATTAAGAAGAAGAAAAACCTCCATGGAAGTTGCAAAACCTTATGCTTGGGATCACTGGTTCGTAGTGGATGCCTCCTTTTCCTTTTATTTAATTCTTTAACATTATGCTTCCACTATTATTTAAAATCAAATAACAAAAATGCAACTACATCTCATAAAACACAATATTAATATTTATTTAGGTCAGATTCGTCATCAACTTTGGCATGAGCTAGCTACGAACTTTATTGACTTGGTCGTACCATTTCTAATCCTATCATAGAATATATTATATTCCTCCCCAAACCTCTTTTATGTCAAATCTAACTTTCATTCTACTATACTATAAGTGCTTTTGCCATTAACTATAAAAGTTGGTAAAAAAATACATAATTCAATTACTGCGATTCATTATCTACATTTTTTTTTTTATATTTCATCATCAAAATTGTTAAATTTTTTATATATATAATATGAGTACATTTCAACTTTGTTCTTATTCAAACGAGACGAGCTTATAATAAATTTTCTCTTTAATACTTCTTATATGTTTATAATTTTCTTTTGACCAATATGATATTTCAAATTTTATAGACGGTGCAGTGATGAATCTACGTGTATATCAGAATGTGTTAGTGTATTTCTTATAATTATTATTAAATATATGAAAAAAATTACTTTATTTCTCCTTATCTTGTATATTTAAATTCACAGGTTGCTGATATATGATATAATATATGATAGATATGTGCGTACTTGAAAATACATAAATATAATTGTCTCTATTGACTTAGAAGTTAAAATCCGTCAATAAACAGGTATATTTACAAACCCCGTGATAAAATTAAGTGATATTTGGTGATAATAATTAATATTTTTTTTAATTAATTAATTTTAATTATCAGACATAATCCTTCCCATTATTTTTTGTTCATGGACATGGATAGGTCGACTAATATTGAACAAACTCATTAGTGTCATAATTTGAATTTATTAAAGTAATTTTACTTTAATTAAGTGATTACTATATAACACTGGTTTAAGGTGTTAGACTGCGTGATTGAAGTGGTGTCGACCCTTATTTTGAATAAGACATTATACTCCTTTCTCGTGGTAAAAAATTCAAAGTGTTATTGCATAAATTTCCTATCATACAATATATATATATATATATATATATATATATATATATATTATTTTAATTCACTTCAAATGTTAAAAGTTGATATTTTGCCCCAAAAATTTATTTTCAAAAATTAATTTTGTTTAAATTTATGTTGTTAATATTTATTTCACTTGTCACATGAAATAATCGGTTAACATCTTATAATCTTAATCACATGATCAAATCTTGAGTGACAATAATTAAACTTTGACAATAAAGAAAGGCAGAGAAAATGTACACATAGGATTCAAGACCGATTAATGCTCCAAAAAGCAAAAGCAAAAAGCTAGTCAAAGAATCGGGAACATTACACTCAAGAACTGACGGCGTCAACCAATCCCTATTTCAACAAACACTGTTAGTAACGGAGGAACAGACGGCGTATGTTAGTTTCTTTCATAGCAGAAGAGAAAACAAAATGAATTAGGACTTGCTTATTTTCTCATTATATTAATATTAAAAATGTTAAACCCATATAAAATAACCTAAAAGATTATAATAATTTTTATTGATAATTATTAATTTCACTTCTATCATTTTTAGAAATTGACATTTTTTTTTGCTGTGCAAATATGAAGAAAATATGTAATAATATAAGAGTAAGATATTTTCTGAATATTTCATAAAAGTATTAAATGAAGTATTAATGTATTTAGCATTTCAATAAAAGAAACGTTGACTGACATATTTTGAATTTATATTGTAAAAGTCTTTATTGACCATCATTATAAGAGTAATTATTGAAGTTAACAAATATAAAATTAGTATTAAATAAAGTCAAATGAGATTACGTTAAATGTTATATAGCTATTTTTATAGTATTAATAGATTAATCCTTTGTTTATATAAGCGTCTTTAATAATAAAGTGGTTGGAAAATTAGTTCATGATGATGTTATTTTTTGGATAGTTACTATAAAGTACATGAGATTATGAAATTGAATGAAAATATTAAATTGTTAACGCATGTAAAATAATTTAAATAAATAATATACACACTAATTGTGTGCAGTTGTTAAAATAAGTTTACTAGTTTTTATAAATAAAAGATAATCTTTTAATTTCTGTTCCAATTTCTTAAAAGATATGAAAAGTGAAACATGTAGGTCATCGAAATTTCTACGTGACATTGAAGTCTTTATAGGTTGAATCTTAGTCCCACGTTAAAGTCTCTTATTAATATTTTTCATGTACATTGTTGTTTATTACTTATTAACTTAAACGCATTCTCTTTCTTATTCGACATATCATATGCCATGTTGGTTTTATTTTTAATTCTTAGTTTAATATATTTTATTCTCTTAATATTTTAAACACCCAATTCAATATTTGAAAAATATAAAAATCTTAATAGCATAAATTTTAATAATATTTTACCACCCTTTATATCTCTAACTAGCTCAATATATTCTCTTTGTCTTTTACATATTAACGGGTGCCTATTTATTAATTTAGGTAAAATTCACAAAAAATTTTATATATATATATATATATATATATATATATATATAAACTAAACAACAACTATAAGTATATGAAAAAAACTCTTTTTTAAGTTCTATGATGTATGAACAGAAAAGACTAACCTTAATTTATTTATTAATATTATTTTCAAAAATATTTTTTTTTCTTAACACATCAAATCTTAATTATTCAAAAAATATAAACTACTTCTTCTTGTTGACATATGATATAATTTCTAATAATACTTTTATGTAAATCAGTATATGCTTGTATAATAATTTGAAGAGTGTTTGGGGGTAGTTGAAACCAAATCACCAAAACACATATTTCTCTCTTAAAACAACCATAATTTAATTTTTAAAAGAAATTTAAACAGACTGATGCTTTTATTTTTAATGAAGTATTGTTTTTCTTATTTATATTTAAAGTAATAAATTAATATGTTTCAGTCAAAATAACGTCTTCCTTGGAAAAATGAAAATAATATATATTTTGTTATTATTATTATTAATGTGTAAAAAATTAATTGAACGATTGACACTGGATTGAAGGAAGTTAGAATGTGATTAAGAACACCCCTAAATATTAAACTGTGGTGTTAATAAATATTTTAGTTTTAATAAATGAAACATTGATTAAGTATTGTTGCTAAGGAAAAGAGGCACCTGAGTCAATGCAGGTCAGAGACACGAACCCACACAGCCTCTCCCCCGCAAACTCTCTCTCACACTAACAGTGGCGTTTCTCGAAACTCGAAACGTTTCGCTTTTCCGCACCATAAAACCAGCAACCGTTCCAAACTTCACTCTCTCTCAATCCTCCGCTACTGCGCCATGGCTGAGCGCCGCAGCCCCCAAGCACTCCCAGACCCGCACCCCAAACCAAACGATTCCGACCAAAAACCGCACCACGCCAACCAGACACAACGACTCACCGAATCGCCCTCCGCCGCCGAGTCGCATGGCGGCGAGTTACGAAGTTCCGATGAGCGTCGAACGGAGTCCAATTTAGAAACCCTAGGCGGTGCCGTTGCCTCTTCGGTGCAAACCCTTGCTGTGCAGCACCATCGCAGTGACGGTAATTATTTCGTTCAGCGGTGTCCTTTTTTTCCGCACACATATATGGAAATGAATATTTATATTTCAGTGACTTATTTGTTGATGTGATAGATTTGCACGGGGGCTCTGCTGCGTTGAATTCCAGTGGCAAAGCCGAAAGTAAGGTTAGAGAGCATTTATCTTAGGATATTTAATTTAATTATTTTGGACGAGGTTTTGAGTGTTGTTTTTTTGTGCGATCGTTTGTTGGAAGGGTTTTCTTGTAGTTGTGCTGTGGTTAGGGATTTGGTATGTAGTGCAAGTGTAACCCGTTTGAAGAGTTTTGCTCAGTTGCAATTCTTACCGGTTGCTACTCCTAGGTTAACTGGATCTTTGAATATTGTTTTAAAGAACCTAGTGTTTCGGAAGTGTTATTGTAGCTTTAAGATCTTAACTTCTTGAAAGGTGGAATGAGTTGTGGGTGTTCCTCTGTTTCATAGGTGGTCAGGATGATGATGGTTAGTTTTGAATGAGTAGTCCGAGAACAATACGGAAAAATCATTCCATCCTGGGATTAGAAATTATGAAACTTATTCTAGGAGAATACTTATCAGGCTTCCTGATTTCCCTTTTTATTCGTTTAAAAAGTGTAAGCAAATGCTTTGTAGTTTCAACATAAAAAAAAAAAAGAGTTCACACGTTCCTTTTGAAGTATACTGTTGATGGATTCCATTGAAGGAGCTTGAAACATAAAAAAAAAAAAAAGATAAGAAAAATCAAGAATCTAATAACGGGCTGCTGTAATATAAAATTCTATCAAAGGTGCCTGCTGCAACTTAATTGGCTAGTTACAAAATTGAGACCTGAATCTGTGTATTACTCCTGCAAGACACTTGTGAAATTTTTTAGAATACTTTTCTTATCCCTGTGATTTACCCTGCATTTTCCTATTTTATGATGGATTTAGTTCTAAAAAAATACAGTAGATATATAAACCATTCTTGAGCTTTTGTGTAACTTGAAGAATTTAGGTGAATTGATCCTTGATATTCTAGCTACTAAAGCCCGCATGAGTTTGTCTATTATGACCCTTTTTCGTAATTAAGTTGAATTTTAGTATGACAACCAGGTATGGTCGACAATGCACCATGTTCTGTATGGCTTGTGTGTAAACCATTCTTGGGCTTCACTCAACTAAGGGATTTTTTCGGGGGAGGTACTTCGCCCTTTTGATTTTGGAATTTGGCTTCCTAACCCAATTCAGCCTTGGAGCACTGTTGATGGGTTCATAGTTCTATTCTGGTTTGTGTATCAGTGTACAGGACAGTTCAGATTATGCACTACAATATGAAAATGAAACGCACAACTAATTTCCTTAAACTGATTGTAAAAATTAACATAACCCACGTAGAAATTTATGGTACACCGAACAAACATTAACAATTAGTCACTTGATTGCCTTTCGTGAATTAACAATTCCTAAGGTAAAGAAATATTTGTAGTGTTTGAATTAAGCATCTGAAAGTCACATATATTGCACTTCTTTGGAACTAAAGTAGATAATTTCATACTCAGGAGACAGATGCACCTCCTGAAAAAGAAATTATTCAAGGAGGAGAAGCCCAGCCACTTCCAACTCAGACAAATCGGCTTCAGCTGTCTGTGTGTTCAACTCCATTGTCTGAACTGCCACCAACTTCTGTTACACAATCTTTATCATCTGTTTCTAGTCCAACTGTACCCAAACAAAAATTATCTACTCCAAAGGTCAATAATGCACGTTTGCCAGAGGTAGATAAGAAAAGTTCTTCTGGTGGCAAAACCTTATCTGCTGTTTCTGTTGCAAGGTCATCAGCATCTGATGGATATAACTGGCGGAAGTATGGTCAGAAGCAAGTAAAGAGTCCTACAGGTTCTCGAAGCTATTACAGGTGTACTCATTCAGACTGTTGTGCTAAGAAGATTGAATGTTGTGACCATTCAGGTCATGTGATAGAGATTGTTTATAAAAGTGAGCACAGTCATGATCCTCCACTGAAGACTAATTCTCTTAGGGAAAATAAGATTCCGTCTGCCAGCGAACCTATTGTAGAAAAAAGTGTTCCAGATCAGCCTGTCAGACTTCTGAAGGATCCTGATCCATCCATTTCGTCAAAAGAATCTCTGCAAGAAGCACCCTGCAGCACTGATAAGAAACGGCCAAATGCTTCTAGTATCAGTAATGGTAAAGTTATTTTGAAAGAGGAACATGTAAATGAGCCAGAGCCGAAAAAAAGGTAAGTCTGCATATGAACTCAGACTTTACGGGAAAAAAAAGGAAAGATAATAAGCCCATTTTCTTCTAATTGTGGCAGGATAGTATTTAACCTCTTTCCTTTAATTTCATATCCAGAATGAAGAAAGACTTAACAGACATGGATTCTCCTGTAAAACCTGGAAAGAAGCCCAAGTTTGTCATACATGCAGCAGGGGATGTGGGGATATCTGGTGATGGTTATCGATGGCGGAAGTATGGGCAGAAAATGGTGAAGGGAAATCCGCATCCCAGGTGCATGTCTATATATTGCTTACTTTCTGTTTTCTTTTCCTTTTAATCTGTCCAGTCCTTAGCATGTTTTTTATTTTTTGCATTGACAAGTTAGTATCCTTACACAATGTTAGTGAAAAAATAAGTTCTATTTAGATTTAATGGGTGTCAATTTAAAAAAAAAAAATCCGATAAATTGTAGAGTCCAATAAGAAATTGTATTTGGCGTTTATTTGCTTGCATGCAGTTCAAAGTCAATGATGTGCAATTCGAATACATTATTCTAGCTAGTGCTTCTTTTGCCATTTTGGTTAATATTTAATAGTATTGGCCTTCTCTCTCCATACGCACATTTTTTATTTTCCCCTTTTCTGTGGAAGTTCTTTCTAACTGCTGAGGTTCATAATAACCAGAAAACTGTATTTTCTATTATCTTCAGCTGAAAAGCTGTTGACAGCAAAATTTGTACTTAGTTAAAGAAAACTTTGTAGAGTCTAAAATAACTTGAATTATCTGATGAAAATATAGTAGTGGAACTCTTTTTGTGATAATTGGCACAGGTTTTGTTTTGAAATTGAATGTTGTTGTTCATTTGCGCAAAGACAGGCCTTCTTTTTAGGCCTGCTTCCATAGAACATAGTAAAGTCAATTGTCAGAAATTAAAAATTAGTTGAATTTTTATTTCGTTGTTGATCTTTTGAGCGTGACTAAATTATTAGCAACCGCAGATTAGTTTTTCGGTGATTTTTACAAAAAAAAATGTATTGGTGGATTTTTCTAAAGCATTAGGGTGAGTTTGTGCAATAGAAGAGTTGGAGTCTGTGTATACTTTCCTGTCTCTCATGGATGCAAACCTTCAATCAGTTGTAAATAGTAAGTCAAAATATGAGCCAAATACTGATATATTTTCCCTGCATGAAGATTATCTTTTAACAGTCCAATCAGTTTTGGAAGTTTTTTTAACAGCTCTAGCGAGATATTGGGAAGGTCTATTTTCCAACTTGGTTTGGTGTTTCAGATATATTCTGTATTCTGTTTAGATGCATATTCTTAGCTCCTTGGTGCAACAAGTAATGAAAGAAGCATCTTAATTACATAGAACGTTGATGTATTTTTCACTTGATTTTCTATTCTCAAAATCAACTGGAGTCGATATCTTGGGCATACATCTTCTCTTTATTGTCCAAAACCATTTGGATGCTAATTTTCTCTTTTGGTTTTGCATGTCTCGTTTTCAGTTTGAAAATTAAACAGTGTGTTTTAGCATAATTTGGCCTTGAAATTGAGTTTGATATAGAATTAAAGAGAGCTGTTTTCACAAACTCAGTTTGCAAAAGTAATTTAATGGAAATTGGAGTTTACACAGCCTTAGTTTGTGGTTACATCATTTGCTCTACAATAACTATCAGTACATTCCTTCCAAAACAGGGAGGACGAGATTTCTTGTCTTCTTGAGTGAAAGATGTGTTGGTGGGGTGGTGTAGACCACCTCCACCTTTGGTTTTCATTCTTTTTTGATAAGTGCTGCCTCCTATGGGCAAATGGACAAGGACAGATGTCTAAGTGGTGAAGTAGCAATTCTGTAAAATGCAATATGCTAGTCATTTGGGCTTGTTTGAAATTGCTTTTCTATTCTTTTTAAAATTTGGTTTTTACCTTGATTTCAAAACTTGTTTTGGTCCTTTTAGAATATTTTTCCTTGAAATAATAGTCTGAAAATTGTTTGGATGCAGAACTTCTAAAGCAGTTCTTAAAAACCAAAAATTAATGAAAAATGTTCCAAATAACTTTCTAACATTCATCTCCTAACCAAATAACTTTCTAACATTCGTCTCCTAAAAGTCTTCACACCAACATGTCTACGCCACTGGAATTGTGATGCTAGGCGGTGGCAGTTTTTCAGTGAGACTACGGTGGGTAGTAAATGAAATGGCGTGTGCGAGCTGTTATAGGGTAAGGTATTGCCATGCCACCAGTAGCCAAAAGTGATGGGGACAGCTGAGTCACCATTGGTATAGAAAAATCCAAACCATTGAGAGCTTCCCAACTTACTCCATGGGAAGAAAAGCAGGTTCGCAGGAATACTTGCGGAGAAGAGAAACACATTTGCGAGAAGAGAATATGAAGACATGAGTTTTAAGTTTCACAAGTTTACAATTTTTACAATGATATACCACTGGTACAAATCACTTTTAAAATCGAATAAGAATAGCTTCAGATTGCTCTGTTTTTCTTTTCCCTTCTTTGGAACATGGAGCCAGTTTTAAAATCTCAAAATAAAATAAGCGAAAATGATTTTTTCTGTTTGTTTCTGAAAAAGTGACCAAACAGCTGCCCCACTCGTCTTCTATATGGCACAGTGACTTCCTCTTTTTTGTTTTTATAATTTGACGATTGAAGTGGTAATCTATTCCTTTGTTGTGATGAGCTGTTGAATTTTTCAGGAACTACTACAGATGCACTTCTGCTGGATGTCCTGTGAGAAAGCACATTGAATCTGCCGTAGATAACTCAGATGCGGTGATTATAACATACAAGGGAGTACACGACCATGACATGCCTGTGCCCAAGAAACGACACGGGCCACCAAGTGCTCCTCTTGTGGCAGCTGCAGCACCCGCGTCCATGAACAGTTTGCAGGTGAAGAAACCCGATTCCCCACAGAAGAAGAAAGTTTCTACTCAATGGTCGGTGGACACGGAAGGAGAACTAACTGGGGAAGCCCTGGAGCTTGGGGGTGAGAAAGCAATGGAATCAGCTCGAACGCTTCTGAGCATAGGTTTTGAAATTAAGCCTTGCTGAATTGATGTTTCAGAAGCCATGCATGCATGCAGTTGTAACTAAATTAATTGGCGGGTGCTTCCCATGTTTATCCTTTCTTGTTTGTTTTTCTTCCCCACGTAGGGTTGGTTGTAGTGGAACAGTTGGTGTGTATTTTTGCTTGTACACCGCTTCAACTTGTCTGAAACAGTTTGCTAGTAGTGGAACAAATATAGAATTGATTGACATCATTTTATTATCATCAGGCTAACACAATCATTTTGCCATTTTCATTTCCTCTTGTTTTCCACTCCATTGCTTAAATGATCCCAGATAAACACTATCACTGCAAATTCCCCAATTTAAACAAGGATTAGTAGACATACCTTACTTTATAATTCTGTTTACTTAATCTGTAATAAAGTTTAGTTATTGTCTTCCCCTGGGGGCGGAGCTTTGATGCGACAGGGACCACGGCCCCCCTCTCCTATTTTTTAAATTATGTATATTTTTTTAATTTTTTAAAATTATATGATCTTTTTAAATTAATGAAAAATTAAATTAGATATTTTTTTATCTTTTTTATAAAGTACAATATTTTAATATTAAAAAATAGTAAAACATAAAATCAAATATGATAAAGAAAAAAAATTATTAAGATAATTTTCATTTTCTCTTTTCATTCTTGAGTTTTTCATATGTTATACTCATCTTTCACCTTTATCTAATTTTTTTTGTAGTCGAAGAAGAAAATAAGTTAAACAAAAATTCATTATTTTTATTCTCATCTTTTATATTTTTTTCTTTCATTTTTAAAGGAAAAAAAGAAGTAATTTTCTCTTGTCTTACTGCTTAATGAAATACTTGTTTAATACTTAGCACTATTTTTTATCTCATGATATTTTGTATATTATTTTTTATGAACATTTTGTATATTATTTTTTATGAACATAGAAGAGTAAGTCATGTATTATATGATTTTTTATAGACAATTTATAAGTGAACTTGATTATCATAATATTTTTTAGTAATTATGTCTCTCAATTTTTTATTAGATTATGATTATTTTTTAGTCTTAAACTTGTTTTTTAAATAGGTATATTGATGAAAAATAAAAGAATAAATTCCTTTTTTAAAATTGATAAAAGAAAAAGTAAAAATCAAAACAACACAATATCGTTGCTCATCACAATGAAATACATGACTCTTGTATCGATATGTGCACATTAGTAAAATGAAAAATGAACATTTTGTAGATAATATGCTTATTTATATTGAAAAAAAAAATCTGAAAAATTTAGTTATGATTGAATTATTTGATAAGGTCAAGAATATGAAAAAAACGATAGACAAAATATGTGTAGTTTCTTTTATAGTTATAATTATACTAAATTATGTATTCATTTTTATTGAATTAGTGGTAATAATGTTAAATATATAAATTTTAAATATATTATTTTGACTTCTCCAAAAATTTTAGTCAAGATCCGCCACTCTGAATAGTAATTATAATCGTTACTCACACGCTGGTATGTAATAATTTCTACCATTTCAGTTGAGACTAATAGTCATGTAAATGGAACAAATATTAACACTTTACTTTCTAATGTTTTATTTAACGTAGTTTATATAATTTATTAAAATTATAAAGACATGAATGACGTTATTGAAAAATGTGTTGTTATAATTTTGTGACATTTTCTTTATTTATAATTGTTGAAGGAATATTTGATTGAAAAAAAAAAAGAGAAAGCCAAACATATATTATTTAAACTTCATGTAATAGTTAGCTTTTAATTTAAGCCTGCAAACTATGATTAGTTTTAATAGAAAGTGTTAATTAAAGGTTTAAAGGCCTCCTAATCTCATATTATATATATATATATATATATATATATATATATATATATATATATATTTTTTTTTATTTTGTCTGCGTAATTTAATGTTATGGTTTTGTATGAAGACAACATAATCTAATTCGTTATATTCATTTTAATAATATTAGTGGAAGCACATGTACTATATATAAATGGGTGTCTACTTTTTTTATAATAATAATCAATAAAAATAGATCATAGGAGGATTGTTTCATGTAAAGGTTTTCTGAATTTTTGGTCTTATGTATATAAACATTTTATATATTTAAGTGAAAAAATATTAAATGATAGATAAAATAAAAAAAAGGGGGCCACTAATTTTTTTCTCTACTTCCAAGTCAAAACTACTTAGTTTTTGTTTAATGTTTTGGTGAATATTGTGGTTAATTGTCCTTGGAGTTGGTATTTGGTGGTTGGTAATATAAAACATGGTTAGTGCATATAATATTCCTCATACATTAGCACAACAATTTGACTTGGAAAACCCATACATAAAGAGTTGTGATTTTGTTTGTCTATTCACAAATTTTTTAATAATAACAAATATATATCTACTTGATAATTTATTTTAGTAATATAATAATAAGTATTACAACTTTAAGTTAAAAATAAAACAAATATCATTCAAATATTATTATTTTGAGTTTTTAAGTTGGTTTCTTTTATTAAGTGTAAAAATATATCCATTCCTTTACTTATTGTGATTTACTTTCGCTGAAGTTATACAAAATGACTTTTACAATTTCAAGCATTTTAAAATATTTTTATTTTTCTAGATGTTTTTAATAAAATAATTGTCACGTCCTCTATTTCTATTATACTCATTCATATATAAAGATTTTCATTCTACTTATAGGAAATTATAGATAATTATAGGTATTTATTACATATTATTAGTATCAAATGTGATAATAAACTGAAATTATATTTGAAAATTTTCAAAATAAAATCTACTTAGAACAATAACTACAACAGTCTAGGATAATTCATATCTAAACTAGTTAGAATTAGGTTTTAAATGACTCACCACACTCCAGAGCTATTATCTTCTTCTTAACCTATCATTGCACGTATTTTGATATGATCATCACAGAGAAAAAGGATAAGAAGCACGAAAATAAAACACTAAGGTGAGCTAATGCATTTAAAAGATAAACAAAAATAAAATAAAGGAATGAGATATAAGGAAATAATAACTATCATAAAAGAAATATACTTTTCATATTTCAAAGTAATATCTTATTTTCAGTCTAAGTTTCTAATTAAACAAATATTCCGTCATACTTAACAAGCTACAACTATCACATAATTTAGTGAACCTTTACTTTAAAGTCCATCAAGACAAAACATATGTGTTTCCCAATTATTGAACATCAAATGTCTCATGTCAAATCATCATGCTCCATCACAGTATCTCATTTAAAATTCAACCCACAAACTCAATCATCAAATCAACTACCAGATATCAGCCCACGCGGCCCAGTCCAATTGCTCAAACAACTACCAGTTACATATGACTCAATAAAAAAATAATACTAGACTCTTACTCCTAGAATATTAGTGTATTGAATGGACTTGTAAAACTATGCACCTGTCATGTTTGCTCTCAATTTATCAGATGATGTTTCAATACTCAAGGTTAGTGTCCCCAACCAAGTAATGACAGAGTTAACCCCACTCTCAATAACTTTCAAAGTATAATCCTCTTTCATAGCATATTGTTTGTCATATGGAGTCTCCTTCGACTCGCACCCAAGGCGGACCTTTATAATGATAAAGAGGGTCATGCTCTCCCAAATTTTTTTTTTTTTATATTTATATAATTTAATATATAATTTCAAATATTTTTTTAAAATTTAATATTTTTAATATATTTTATATATTTGATATTCTTAAATTTTTGTATACATCTATATCTATATATAAAGGAAAAATTTTCTTTTGTTTTTCACTTTTTTTTTTCAATTTTACCTTTTAAATATATTTTTTAAATTAAAATAATTATTTTATTAATATTATATTTTAACTAA
>Ga0214544_1010598_pt1 | contig 13431 bp, 8 predicted proteins | sample CNSS3metaG_FD_160074 | JGI IMG/M metagenome (GOLD analysis project Ga0214544, IMG submission 160074) | Root nodule microbial communities from cowpea collected in UCLA plant growth center, Los Angeles, California, USA - CNSS3 | ecosystem: Host-associated > Plants > Roots > Nodule | place: USA...
ATATATATATATATATATATATATATATATATATATATTGCATTTTATTTATCATATATGCATTACATATCAATTAAAAGCATTGATTGAATAATAGAAATTAATTAATATTTATGTAAAAAAAATATAATATTATCAAAGAATATCAAATTAATTTATTTCTTCGATATTAAATATTTATAAAAAATATTATAATCATATATATTTTAAATGGAAGTGTTAAATAATAAAAAGTGAAATAATTATATAAAATATTATATAATTACGTATAAATAAATTTTGATGACAAACAACATGTACTAATTTTTCAAATGTTATTTTTAAATATTAAAAAAAAACATTTAAGTTTAAAAATATTTCAAATATTCTTTTATTTTCTTTCTCTAAATTATATTAAAATATATTTTTATCCATTAATTATGTTATACCACTTGAACAAATCACTAAAAAAAATAATTAAACTAGTAATAGTTTGTATTTAGACATAGATCTTTCATTTTTTAAACTTCAACCTATGTTTAATGGTGCAAATAAGATCATAATTGTTATGAATTAATGGTCGTCCATTGATTTGATACAATTACTCATATGATTTATTACTCTTTATGTAATATTTTGTAGTATTTACTATTTGATTTTATATCCTTTCTGGGTTACCATGTTGTATCTATAAATAGGACTTGTCCTATTAGTAATAAGACACATATACAAACAGAAGTTGCTCCTTACTCTCTCATTCTCTATTTTTTCTCTCATTCTTCTCTCTCTTATTACCTTTATTTTATAACACGTTATTGGCACGAGGATTATCCAACTAAGCGTGAAGGCATATTTTTTTTTTCTCCCTAAGGACAACGCTCTATATTCCTCAACCGAGGTTCTTTCTAATCTTTTTCTCATTCACAAACTTTATCTTATATTATTTTTTCTTTGTGATGATAATTGTTTGATTTTTTTTCTCTGTTTTATTATTATTATTTGATTTTAGTAATTTCATACATGAAATTTGATTATAATAATATTTTATGTGCTAGTTCTAAAACATGTCAAATCTTGCAAAGCTTGAATTTGCGGCCCTTGATATTTCGGGGAAGAATTATTTATCATGGATTTTAGATGCTAAAATTCATCTAGATGCAATGGGTCTAGGTGATGCTATTAAAGAAGGAAATAAAGCATCTGAACAAGATAAAGCTAAAGCTATGATTTTCCTTCGTCGCCATCTTCATGAAGGGTTGAAAATTGAATACCTTACTGTAAAAGACCCTTTTGTATTGTGGAACAATTTAAAAGAAAGATATGACCACCAAAAAACTGTGATTTTGCCAAAAGCTCGTTATGATTGAATGCATTTACGGTTGCAAGATTTTAAAACTATAAGTGAATATAATTCTGCAATGTTTAGAATTACTTCTCAATCGACTCTATGTGAAGAAAGAATTACTGATGAGGATATGTTGGAAAAAAACATTCTCAACTTTTCATGCAACTAATTTGCTTTTGCAACAACAATATCGTGAAAAAGGTTTTCACAAATATTCTGAATTGATTTCATGCCTTCTTGTGGCTAAACAAAATAAAGAGCTCTTGATGAAAAATCATGAGGCCCGACCAACTGGTTCTGCTTCATTCCCAGAAGTGAATGCAGCAACATCTTATCCATATAATCATGGACGAGGTCAAGACCATAATAATAATCGTGGTTGTAATTTTGGCCGTGTTCATAGCCATGGTCGTGGTCGTGCTATTAATCATGGTCATGGACATGATTATAAAGGAAATTTCAAATAGAAACTTCATCAACAGAAGTGGAACAAGAATGCGAAAAAGAAAAAAGAAAGGGGTGAAAATAATGGCAAAAAACCTGAAAATATATGTTATTGTGGCAGCAAAGGTCATTGGACCCGTGCTTGTTATACACCAACACATCTTGTTGAACTCTACCAAGAATCACTTAAAAAGAAGAACATAGAAACACACTTTGCTTATGAAGATGGTGATTCTGAATATGGCCATATGGATACTACTCATCTTGATATTGGTGATTTCTTTTCTAAACCCGACGGAAGCATTGATCACCTTATTGGTGATGCGAGTGTTAGAAAATAGTTTTATTTTATTTTATATTATGTTATTAAATTTTAAGACAATGTTTTATATTTAATTCATGTTGCTTTTATATGTATAAGTTTTTATGTTTTTATGAATAAAATCCTCTATTTTTATTTATTTATTTTTTCTTCTCCTCTTACAAAGTAATCTCTAATATTGATATTTATGTTAATATGAAGAATGAATATTGGCATTAACACCAATGATGAAGATCTGTGCCTTGCTGATAGTGCAACAACTCATACAATTCTCAAGAGTAATAAATTTTTCTCTTGTTTGGTAATGTGAGAAGTCAATGTTAGTACTATTTCTGGTACTACAAATATAATTGAAGGCTCTGGAAGAGCTACTGTACTTCTAACAAGAGGTACAAGATTGCATATTAAAAATGCATTTTATTCTCCTAAGTCCAATAGAAACTTATTATGTTTCAAGTATATTCGTCTAAATGGATATCATATTGAGACAAATAATGAAGGAGATATTGAATATCTTTATATCACTCGAATTGAGTCAATGCGATTGAGAGAAATTATCAGCCTTCTCTTATGGCTTGTACTACACATATATTAATGTGATTGAGACGCATGTTATTGTAAGCCAGAAGCTTATAAATAATAATGAATTTCTTGTTTGGCATGATCGGTTGGGTCATTCTTGTAACATCCCTAAGGAATATTACTTTGAAATAAATATAGAAGAATAATTAAAAGTAAAATAAAACACAATGATATTAATAAACTTCATTTATAATCATAATTTTCCAAAATGCGGGAAAATTAAATTCATAAAATAGTATACATTACCAAAAATTCAAACGAAATAATTATTACAATCCCATAAAATAACTAAATATAAACTGTTCAAAAACATGAAAACATCTTAATAGTAAAAGTCTTCAAAATCCCTTCTAATCCCGCTCTCTGTACTCAAGCATCTCCTGACTCACCCGTCAAATCATTTACTCTCGGATAACAGGTTATCCGATCATCGCCACACACAAACAGATAGGGCGAGCTATGCACATATATAGATGTAAAATAAATGACTTCCATCCCAAAGAAAATAACATTACTAAATTATTTCATTATTTTCAAATTACTCATCCTTGATCTCATAGTCCTTCATGAGTCATATGCATGAATCTAGGTCTTGGGACTTTACTGTGCTCCCACGAAACTAACCCATTCGTGGTCCAACCCTACGAGCCTATATCGCTCATAGTCCTGCCCCACAGACTCCTCATCTGTAGAAAATCATCCAAGCCTTCCTCGCTCGGACCCTGGCACGCACGCAATCACCATACTATGGACTCCTCGCCTAATAGCAGCCAACGGAAACAAAACTATTCCTTGCCCATCATGTGTCCGACACATGTAATCACCATTCTAAGGACTCCTCGCCACTTAGCAGCCGACGAGAACTACACAGTTCCATGCCCATCATGCGTCCCACCATCAAGCACATCCCAGACCCCTATTGGACTTAGTCCTTCAAGCCCAAACACAAAAGTAGGTGAACTTAATCCTTCAAGTTCACGAAACACCACCACACACAAAAGAAAATCACAACAGCTAACCCTTCCAGCCACAACACCACAACCAAAAACATATAATTCCTATACTTAGGGAATAACACGCAACCCAGCTCAAACAGCACACAAAAACATAGAAAATGTAGTATTCTCGTTTAAGCTAGAGATTTTCGCTCAAGCTAGTCCATCAGCCTCGCGTAAGCTACCCCGCCTCGCCTGAGTGAGTGTGAAATAGTCATTTCACCACATTATCTCGCTTAGGCGAGCTCTTTTCGCCTGAGCGAGTCATAAACACAGACCTCGCCTGAACGAGGATTCGACGTAAAAATGCATCAAATCACTTCACGACCTTGCTTAGGCGAGCCACTCTCGCCTAAGAGAGAGTATCTATCACTCAGAACCAAAACTTATCACCTGGACGAGAAGTCGCGCTTAACATGTACAGGTCTCATCGCGACCTCGCTTAGGCGAGCCTCACTCGCCCGAGCGAGTGAACGTGTGGCTCAAATTAAAGTCGTCTTGATTTGGCACGATTTCTAAACAACAAAGAAGTCTCTCCAAGTTAACACGACTTCAACTCATTTTAATTAAAATCGACTAATGTTGACACGACTTCTTTACTGTGAAACCGCACCATGATGATACGACTTACCCTTCGGTAGAATTTAAAAAAATTTTATACCACTTTGATAATTACATAAATATATTACACCATTACGGGAAAAAAGTCTCACAACTATGCTATCCAAACATTGTGTAAAAGATCAATATCCAATCTAATATGTGCATTCATAAAAGCGATTTAAAATGTAGATTGGAATTAAATGATCATTTTAATTTGAGCATCGTTCATGATCATCATCGGAAATCTGTGAGATTTTGTAGAGTTCATTGATTCCAACTCCAGAGAGAGAAAATGGTGAAGCATTAAAAGATTAATAATTTTCACTCAAATCTTCCACCACAATGAGCATTTAACAACTCCAGAAGTTATAACAAGAATTATTTATCTCGTTCGATTTTTACCATGCAAATTATGAATATGTAGATAACAGCTGCATGTATACTATTCAGTGACTAAAACTTAATCAATGAATCAGCAAAAACACTGCAGGGAAGCAACACATGTTTGAGAGAGAGTTTGTTGCAGAAATGGAAAAACATAAAAAAAATTACATTGAGCACAGCTTGTTCTGTTCTTTACAGTTAAAAAACTATGTGGTGTATTATGACTTGATGCAGCTTCACCACCCATTGTATTACATAAATGGAGATAGAATCCTATTGTCTTTGTACCATTCTTCAATGTCTCTATTCACAAGCCAGTTTTGTGTCAAAGCTAGTCAAGCAAATGGCGAAAGCCTGAAATGCAGAAAGGGGATATCTATAGTCCATAGTAAAGATGTCCTTCCCAACCTTGCCAAACTGAAGAATAATCTTGTCATGATCAGACTGAGGTGGCTGTGATGAAGGCTGCGGTGGAGGAGGAGGAGCACCACCACCACCGGCGGCTGCAGCCGGCTGTGTTGCAGCAATCAGCTGGAAATTCTTGACAGATGCAACAGTCACCCTTCCCCTGAAGTTGAGGCACCAACACTGCAGCTGCTCATGCCATCTTGGAGCTTTGTTTTTAAGAACTAGAGGCATGTCCTTTCCTTGTTCCTCTTCATTGCCTGCCACAACTATGTCTGAGAATCTAGAACTGCTAAAATCAGTTGAGCTGTAAATTGATCTTGCAAAGGATATGCTCCTGAAGGAATCTTCCAGTGCACGGGGAAGAAGCTCCGGCTGGCCGGGCACGGTGCTACCAGGCTCAAGGGCTGATACAGGGATTGAGTGCATGGTGCAGTTCATCCTCCTTGGGCCCCTAGTACCAAGGACATTCAACTCATAGGTGATCTGGGCAATATTGTAGCTGCCACTAGGAACCTTGGGAGAAACCTTTTTGGAATTAAACCTTCGGCTTCGACCCGGAGGAGACAACTGAGAGTTGTTGTAGGGAGGCTGTGTATCATAAATTATGAACTTGGTGCCAAGAAAATTAGACCTGAAATGAGAGAAATGACACAACATAAGTTCATACTGCAACAAAAAGAAATACAGAAAAAGTGCTTTCAATACAGAGAGTTGAAAGATCTCATATGAGTACTAAATTTAATCATCATCAATGTCAATGATCATATTAAAATCCACAGGAACTAACTTTTCAGGAAACAAAAAAGTTAAAAGATTTAATTAGTTTTCATGTCCTTCAAAACAGGTATCAGTAAAAATTTCATGATTTGACAAACAAAATCATGCTGCAAAAATTTAGAATCCCAAAGGAACATACCGCAGTTTTCCAATGTAAGTGCTACTGGATCTCGATATGTTGTCCGCGTCCATTGATATAATATACTCTGTGCAAGTCGTTCTTCTGGTCCTTTTCGCAGAAAGAAGAAACTTTCCATTTTCAACTAGCAATGCTGCATGAAGAGTTATGAATTCAAAACATATCCCAGAAAAAAATGACAACCAAATCCAGAAAACTTCTCACTGTACATTTACAGGCCACATATGTATGGTAACAGCCACGTAATTTGTCCACTCAAGTATGGAAATATGCCACGTTTTAGAAGCCAGCATAGCTAAGAATTAAATCAATACTCTAAATGTTACAAACAAAAACTAGTTTATTCGTTCAATTCCCAAACCTATACCTTTCTACTTTAACTACATGAACACAATAAATTAACAGAAGGCAATAACAACGAACTAGGTAGGTCAATTTTTCAAAAACACAATCTGGTTGGTGGTGGAACAAAATCATATATTTTAGTGGATTAGGTGGTCACCAACATTTAGCTATTAAACTAATAATCTATTGATCCTGTACTCTAGAAAGACACACGCCATCAAATTTTGCAGGGTGAACCAATCTTAGACAATACCAGATTCGGTTGGTCCACAAATCTTGAACAAAAAAAAAAAGTTTACAAGCATAAGATAAATCATTTGCTATTATGCAAAATTACGAATCCAGGAACACAATAACTTCATCATTGAATGATAAATCTGATTAGGCCATAATGGAAATAACATAAACAGACCATACATTAAACTGCACCACCGAATAAATCACATAATATATAAATTCAAACCAATCAAAAAGGAAATCAAACAAACTCCTATGTAAGGGTTTCAAAAGTAAGAACTGAGCTCACCAGGACTCAGACAAAGGAATAGGTGGTATGTCAGATTAGATTTGTCTCTCTTGATGAAACACTGAATGGCCCCATCCCTTGAACCAGGCTGCAAAACAAGAATCAATAGAACATCATATGAGCAAGCACTCTTGTATAAACCAGTTCTATAAAATATATCTTGAACATAGGATAGAATATAACAACCAAAAGTCTCACCTGCTTCAGGGAAACTGGGAAAGTAATCTTCCCACAGAACTCAGGACTGGTAACAATTTCTTTGCACATTTCTCTCCAGGACTTGCACACTGCAGCACATGCAACCACATGCTTCCGAGCAGGCCATGTTGTCTCACTTTCTTCCAATCTTCTAATAACATCACGAAGAAGCTCCGGTGGAAGGCTTGCCCACCGGCTATTCTGTATAACAGGAGGGCGTTCATGCACCTCATGGACTGAACTATTCGACTTGCTACCACCGGAAAACCTCAAGTCAAAACTCCGCCTTGACAAGCTTCCAATCCCGTCCCTCACATCACGAACAATGCTGCGGAAGGACATTTGCTACAATACACTAACAGCACAAGAATCTTATGCACCAACACCACTTAATTCATAAGGCTTCACTATCCACTCTATTCAGATATCACAACTCTCAATTAGAAGAGCCAATAGCTGCAAATCACAAAAGCTTTAATTCAAATCCAGCTTCGATGCTTAGTTGTTAAGAAATAAAAGTAACAGAACATAGATAGAGAAAAGCACAAAGAGGGAAAAGGAAAAAGAAAACAAAAGAGAGAGAGAGATTCTCATGAAAAGAAAGCCTCACATGAACCTAAAGTTTAAAGCGGCCTAAAATTTCAGACTTTTGTCAGAATCATATTTTAAAACATTATCTCAAACAGTTGGACCCCTAAATCTAACTTCTTAAGAGAGCAACAAACCCTAGTCAGAATCTTACAAAAAAATTTGTGTTTGTATCAACCACCCTACGATTCCTCACAAAGGGAGAGAAAGAAATACAATTAGAGTCAAAAGTGAAACTAGAGTATCAAATTTCCCGAAACTCTAATAAGCCTAAACATCTATTTTATCTTAAGACAGATGCATCAAATTTCCTGAAACTCTAAGAATGTCTCACGTGCACAAGAGCAAATACAAATCACACAACGCAGAAAACGAGATGTAAGATTGTAATTCACATATTACAAACCTCAAATACCAAACACACTGAGAAATAAGTCCTTCTTCTGCCCACCCTAATAATAACAAGAGATCAGTATAAAACAAAATAATAATAAGAACAACAACACCAGTAATAATAATAAACAACCAGAAAACAAATTAAAAATATCAATTCATATAATTCAAACCAAAAAACAGATAAGTCAAAGAAAAGAAAAAACCCATAAAGGTCACCAAATTAGACCCAAATGAAAATTCCCCAGAACTCGGACTACAAAAAGAAAAATGGAAACTTTCAAAGAACCTAGAAGAGCAAACTTAAGAAAACTGTTAGTTTGACCAAGAAGAATTCTGGGTCAACACTCCCATCACCGTTCAGCAGTAAAAAAATAGAAAAAAAAAAATAGTAAGCAAGAGACTACAATCTATAAAGAAGAATCAAATACAAAAAAAAAAAAAAAAAAAAAAAAAATTAACAAAAAAAAAAAAAAAAAAAATATTTATAAAAAAAAAAAAGAACTCAGCCATTCAAGAAAGAAAAACAAGATCAGAGAAGAAGAAGAAGAACTCAGCGCCTGAAGGTCCAAGAAGCAATTTTTCCTTTCTCTTTCCTTTTCCGTGTCTGTGACACAACCTCTGACTCCTAAAGACACGCACTCACTGCATTTATTAAATCCCACCAAGAAAGAAACTACTACTACTATACTATTATTATTATTTTATTAACTGCTATAAATGCTGCTTAATTAATTAATTAATCATTAATAATCACCATTGAGGGATTATAAAATTGAGAAAAAGTTTAATAATTAAATAAGTTAATTAAAGTTAGCACCAACTTGGTGGAGGCGTTGTTACCTGTGGTTACTCCAATTACGGTTTCACCCTTGACGGTTGACTTTAATTAGTGGTATCTGAATGCGAAGTCCAAACTACGTTACTCGAGGAACGGTGTGCTAGTGGAAAGTGGAGGTGGGATACAGCGCGAAGTGATGCAGGGGAGTTACGGTAAGCACGCGACCAATATAAAAATTATGTAAAAGTAAAATACATTTCTGGTGGTATAAATTTTGTTTATGTTTATCTTAAAATAAAATTAAGTCTAATTTTAACTCTGGTTTGTTTTAAGTCATTCTGATTTGATTTTAAAGTGTGTTATTTTTATTTTATCAAACACAATCTAAATTACTATTTGCTATACAATATTAATCAATAAATGTATTTCAAAATTAGAAAGTGTACAATATTATTCAATAAATCTATTTAAATATTTAGACAATCAAATTTCCTTTGTAAAGGAGAAATAGTTTTGGTATAAACACCATACCTCATAAGTAAGAAGAGTTAATGTTAATATATTTAATTGAATGATTGTTTATATATATATATATATATATATATATATATGTGTGTGTGTGTGTGTGTGTATTTTATGTTTAGTATGGAGATGATTATGGAGATGATGGTCAATATAATTGATGGTTTGGAAGGATGTGAGCATATATTATGGATGTTAAACTCTCGTAGTTGGTAGTTTATGAATTTTATTCTTTAACAATATGATTCATGAATTGGCATACTATCACATCTATTTTATGAATTAATGCCTAAATTAATCTTCAATTTTAAATTACAAACTAATTGAGAATAATAATAATGTGATTAGGTATTGTTAGTCTTTAAAATTGATTGTTATCGAATGATTTTCTTATATTATATTTAATTGAATGTTTGTTTAAACATCTGAAAGATGTTATTAATTGAATTTATAAATTTGTGGAGGGTATATAATATATATAATTAAGAGTGTAATTAATGCTTAGTATGGAGATGATTACCAATATAATTGATGGTTTTGGAAGGATGTGAACACATTATGGATGTTAAACTCGTAGTTGGTATTTTATGTTGTTTGTGAATTCTGTTCTCTAACAATATATGGCTTAGGAGTTGACATACTATCACGTCTATTTTGTGAAACATAATTAATAGAAACAAATTCAATTTTCATCATTGAATCAAGATGTCATAATCTCGTTTCAATCTATCCGAGAGAATAAAATAATATAATAGCATGGTCTAGTTAATTCAACAAAACAACATTTTAAGTAAATTGATCAAAATTTATCAAGCCAAATATATTTATAAAATGTATAGTTTAATTAAATCATCACTACAAGATTTAATCTGCTGGTATAATATAAAATGGATTAAAATGTTTTGTAGTTGTTAGAATGGTAAAGGTGATAGTAATTAATTTCACAATAGAAATAGAAATTTGTGTGGTTTCATCTAGTAGTGTTATCAAGGATGACCCTTCTCATCTAAAGGTGATTGTATTGTGTAACAAAATTTCTATCATTTTCATCAAGAAGAAGAGACAATAAACATGAAAAAAAAAAGTTAAGGAAGAACAAAAATCATATAATTTGTATAATTCAAATGCTACAATTATATATATATATATATATATATATATATATATATATATATATATATATATATATATATATATATATATTATAGAAGAAAATAAAATAAAATTTAAAGAAAATACTAAAGATTTAAATTTCAACTACTTAGAAACTAAAAATATAATTTAGTCATAGGTTTTTTAGACTATAGTTAAATCAAAATTTCAACAATTACTTATAAAGAAAAAAATAATTATTTTCTATAAAATGAATTTATATAAAAAATTTAAAACTGTATTTTAGAAATATTAGTATGAATTATTCTATAAAAATAAATTTGTTGTAATTTTATTTTAATTTATAAAAATAAATCTTTTAATACACGTTATAAAATTAATATATTAATTATACATTGTTGGAAACTAAACATGAGAGTTCCTCTTCTAATGAAATAATTTACTTGTGAGAGTTCATTATCTCCTCTTCATTCATCATAGTTCCTATTATTTGATGATTGCAAATGACTAGTTGAAAAGGTTAGAAGAGAGTTTTAAATTATTACTGAAAAATTATGACAAACATATTGCACCAATTTGATTTGGAGCATATGGCCGAAGGACACACGCAAAGTTCACTCTTTTAAACTTCAATAGGATGCCACATAGATTATGTTCACAAGATACATTGATTTTGATTAATTATAAGCAAGTTGATTTTTTTTTTTTTGTTTGGAAAGCAAGTTGGATTAATACACTACAACATTTTGTAGTTTTAGACAATACTATATTAGACAACGACTAAATAAATGTATCCTAAACATATATAAATAAAATTTTTACAAATGTTGTATAAATATACCCCATAATTATATAACTGTTACGTTAAATTATGTGGGCAAAATCAGTAAAAATGTGATCTAAAAATATAGATGATGTTTAAAATCAACTTAAAAAGTTGTTGTCTATTTGTGAGGATTTTATGCAACGGCATTAAAAGTATTGTCGTACTAAAAATCGTTGTCTATTACCTATAGTTACACTCACCTATATCACGTTTAAAAACTGTAGTCTAATCTTTAGACCACAATTTTTGTAATTTAGATAACAATTTTATGATGTTGTCTAAGTGATTTTTGTTATAGTGATAAAATTAAAGTAAATATCCTTTTGGTCTGATTAATTTGATGCGGCTTGGTTTATAAATATTTTTAGTTTATTTTGCATGTTGAATTAAGTTAGAATAAGCCTAATATTTAATAATAAAATAAAGAGAAATTATTTTCTATACATGTTTTGTATAACACAGTAGAATATACCGATTTCAATGTTTTCAATTCAGAGAAATTGATATATGTAATAAAGATGTTGATAGTAATAACATAAAGGGAATGCTTTGTTTATTTCTTTTCCATTACTTCTTTCAAAGATCACAATGACTTTCAATCGAAAAGTGTTCCAATAGTTGCCTCAAGGAATGGATTTTCATGTTTAGAGATCGAACATGTACGAGTTTTATTATCTTGTCCTTGTTTTTCAAGTAAGAATTTATAAATTTACAAATTTATATTTATAATAAGTACGAAATATTTGTCTCATTTTCATTCTAATCAGATATTACATATGTATATGAATTTTTGTCATTTTAAATATTAATTAATTTTTATTTTACAAAAAATAAAAACCTCACCGGAGTAAATATGATGTTATTAAAGATTTAATGTGAAAATGATACGCATGTTATTTTATTCAATATCAAATATCTAGATATAAATTATAATTGGGTAAATAGAAAATAAGATAATCAAACAACAATTAGATAAAGATTAAATATTTATAAAAAATAGTAAAATAATAAAATGGGTTGATTTGGTGAAATTGAAGATTTCATTTCGTAAATATAACCATTTCATTACAAGAAAATTTTCAATTACAAACTAATTTTAGAAACTAAAAATAATTAATCTGATCAATTTAGATACCAATTTACAAAACTAAAAATGATTGGTTACTAAAATAATTACTATTATGAATAAAAAATTATAATTGATTACTAATTAATTAGATATTAATTTAGAAACTATTTTATTTAGTAGTAAAAATCTTGGTAACTAATTTTTTGTGATCAATTTTTTATAGTCAAAACCTTAGTAGTTAATTTTAATAACCAATTATGATTTTTTATTTATAATAGTGACTATTTTAGTAATCAATAATAATTTTTTGTTTTGTAAATAAATATTTAAATTGATCATTATAATTACTAATAATTATTAATCATTAAAATTTGTTACTATTTAGAAATTTTCTTTTAGTGTTTGAATAAAATTATACAAATAGTTAAAGTTTTGATGAGAAAAAAATATCTTAGAGATTTTAGTAGACTCGGTAGATATTGAATGAGTCGAATTGTTGAGAAAGAATGGTTTTTTTTTAATGAATTATTTTAAAAAATAAAATAAAACAGAGACTCAAAAATAATATAAAGTATAAGATTTCAAATAAATTAAAATTTATATAATTGAACGCATGAAATTAAAAATCAAAACTTTTGATTTGAAAAATTAAATAATAAATAAAAATATTAAAAATGAGCAGAAATAATTTAATGGTTCAAAAAATTATTTGATTGAACGAAATTGAGGTTTGTGTTTTCGAAAATACAACTCAAGCAAACTTCAAGAATATAGTGCAGTAAACGTCTCAAAAAAGATTGTTTCTCAATATATTTAAATAAAAATATATATTTGATTAGTTAGATGAAGTTAACTACACCAGAATAACTTTTAACAGTACTACATCAATTAATAACTTCAAAAGTATTATAATTTTTTAAAGTTCATGTATGAATTGAACATAAACCATATATACAAAATAATATTTATGTCAAATTATTTTATACATCATTTATGTAAATAAAACAAACATAATATATATATATATATATATATATATATATATATATATATATATATATTTTCAAAATATACAAAAATATAAAAAATTTA